>Ga0210003_1000167_pt1 | contig 57952 bp, 41 predicted proteins | sample LantaG_FD_182804 | JGI IMG/M metagenome (GOLD analysis project Ga0210003, IMG submission 182804) | Deep subsurface microbial communities from Baltic Sea to uncover new lineages of life (NeLLi) - Landsort_02402 metaG (SPAdes) (version 2) | ecosystem: Environmental > Aquatic > Marine > Oceanic >... | reverse complement strand
TCGGGGAATCAACCGCCAGGGAATCGATAAAAATACTTTCCCAGGTCTGGCCGCTGTCGAGCGAGACAAACAACCCGGCTTCCTCGGCGGCCATGTACAACCGGTCGCCCATGACGGTGAAATCCGTGATGGCTCGACCCTCGCCGACCACGTCGGTGAAGCCCAGGTCGGTGTCATAGCTTTCCCCCAGGTCGGTTGAATAAGCCAGCCCGGCGGAATAACCGGTAAGAGTATCGAGCGTGCCCACCAGCAGGCGGCCGCGAAAATCTATCAGGGCGGTAACGTAGGAACCGGGCAGGCCGTCCTCGACAAAGCGAGTCATCCAGGACCCGCCGGTTTTGCGGCCCCGAATCACACCATGGTCGCCGCCGACAAACATGTAATTATTTTCACTGCCGGTGCAGGTATCACAAAAAGTTATGCGATTGATATATTTCGAGTAAAACTTCTGGGAGGGTTTGGCGAAAACGTATTGCCAGATGCCGCCGGCCGTTCCCGTCCATAGGAACAGGGAATCGCCGTGCGAAGTATCGGCGACACAGGCGAAATAACGCATACTTTCTGTAATGATGGCGGTGTCCCCCTGGATCAGCGAGTCGTAAACCAGCGAGTCGGCCGCGGTGGGATAAATCCGGCGCCAGTTTGTCCCGCCGTGCTGGGAGGCCAGCAAACCGCCGTAATAAGCGGTAAAAAACAGCCATTCCATATCCCGGTCTAAATCGACATGACCGGTTATATCGTAAACATTGGTTCCCACTCCCAGGGTAAAGGGTATGTCCAGGCCGGCAGGGCCGAAATTTATCCGGGTCCAGTTGTCACCGTTATCATCGGAATATGACAGACCGTCGGATGAAACATACCGGGTATTGTCGCTCCCCAGGGAATCATGATTGGTGGCTACCCAGATACGACCGTCAATGGAATAAAGAGAAGACAAATTTTCGCTGACCAGGCCGTTGGTTTCATCGTATAAAAGCCAGGTCATACCGTCGTCAAAAGAAAAATTAACCCCTTCGCCTGTAGCGAACCAGACCCCGCCGTTGTGCTCGACAATATCAATGACAATATTGCTGGCCAGGAGAGTGTCCGGTTGCTCAAAAAAACTGGCAATGCCCGCCAGAGTTATCGCCGGGGTAAAAAATAAAAAGAAAACTAAAATCAGAAATTTCTTCACGTTATACTCCATTAAAAACAAGTGATTTTCCGTTTCGGAAATCTAATATTGTTAACCGAATATATTAACAATTTTATCAAAACTGCGAAATGTTTAAAACAGTGGCAAAAATAGCTAAAATGAAGCTTGGAAGCAAGCTATTTCGGATACCTTCATATCTGTTATATGATTATAAACTCAAGGGGATAAATATGTTCCCCGGAATGCTTTTTTTATTGCCGCCCCTCTGCCTTTTAACGATTTTAGGAAATAAAAGTAGGGCCTATGCTCTTGCAAACTCGTATAATGTTTGTATATTATTAAAAAAATCCTCCCGGGGTATAGAGGAGAAACACAAAAAAAGAGGCAAATCTATGGATGGTCAAAAACTGCTTTGGGCGGCTGTAATATTGTTAGTTACGACCGGATTGCTTTTTTCCGGCTGCGACAAACTGATAACTGAAACCAATAACATAACGGTAATCGATAGCACCCTGGGCAGAGAATGTTTTATCTGTCACAGCGATACCGACAACCCGTTTCTTCGCCCCAGGGGTCAATACGCCAATTCGGCGCATTTCGCCTCGGCAAGGTTAATCGACGCCCATGTAACCATCGACGGCGGCAATTTCAACGTCTCCAACTGCGGGTCAGCCTGCCATACCCACGAGGGCTTTTTGAACAGTTTCGACAATTTCACCTATACCGACTCGACCTATTCGGTTATCGGCTGTTTCACCTGCCATATGCCCCATACCGGGACGGTCAACGATTGGAACGCCGATACCCTGCGCGGCCTGCTGCCGACGGTGGAGCTTAACAACGGCGAATTCATCAAAATGGGCAAATCAAACAACTGCCTTCATTGCCACCAGGCCGCCTCGCCGCCGGATATTACCCAGTCGATTTTAATTACCGCCGGCTGGGGACCGCATTACAGCCCGCAAACCGACCTGGTGACCGGCTCCGGGGGCTATTTTGTCGAATTTGACCGCGGCGCCAATATCCACCAGGGGGATACTATCACCGGCGGCTGTATCGTCTGTCATTACGGAGTCGGCGATATTTCCGGCCAGGGATACGAATTCGGCGAGCATACTTTCCGCCTGCAGGACATTCTCGGCGCCGACACCACCTTCTTTGTCGATAATTGCGGCAAAAGCACCGCCTGCCATAACGGCTCCTCCGCCGAGGAAATCATTCATTTCTACGACGTCGAAAACATCGATTCGATAAGAAGCAAAACCAACCAGCTGGAATCCGTTTTGAAGACGGCCGGCATTCTCGATTCCGACGATTCCGAGGGCCTGGAACTGGAGACCAATATAAATATCAAGGCCGAAGAAGCCCGCATCCTTTACAACTATCTTTTAATCCGGCACGACGGTACGGATGGTGTGCACAATCCGCAATTCGCCCTCAAAATCCTGGACAGCTCCCTGGTCAGGTGGGACTCAATCCCCCGGGCCGCGTTCAGTTTTACCCAGACCGACTCCTGTGTCCCCGTCACGGTTGATTTCACCGATGAATCGCAAGGCAGTATTGACACTTACCTTTGGGAATTCGGCGACGGCGGCTTTTCGGTCTCGGCCGGTTCGGTCTCTTATGATTATCTCAATACCGGGAAATATACAGTGACGCTGACCGTCTCAGGAACCGGCGGTGAGGACACCGTTATTAAAGCCGGCCAGCTTGCCGTTTACGATATACCGGTTGCCGCGTTCACCGCCGCCGCCACGTCGGGGTGTGACTCTATCGGCTCAGATACTCTGAAAGTACAGTTTACCGACGCTACGGCCGAGGGGACCACTATCCAGAATTGGGATTTCGGCGACGGCACTACGGTTGAAGAGAACAACCCGTTACATTCCTACCTGAATCCGGATTCATCGTACACGGTAACGTTCACTTCGACCAACCCCTGCGGCGTCGACGACACGACCATGGTAATATATTCTTTCACTCCGGTACCGGAGTTCAGCGCTTCTGACTCGTCGGTCTTGGTCGGGGTAACCGTTCGATTTAACGACGAATCAATCGGCGCCAGCAGCTGGAGTTGGGACTTCGGCGACGATAACACCTCCGACCTGCAGAATCCCACCCATGCCTACGACAGCAGCGGCGTTTTCGATATTAAGCTTATGGTGGACAATATGTGCAGCGACAGCACCGTAACCAAAACCGGTCTTATAACCGTATCCGAGTAATTTACTGAAAAAATTCGAGATAAAAAAAGCCCCTCTGAAAATTCGGAGGGGCTTTTTTATATTTATAAGTAAAGAATCAGTCTTGTAATTCCGCCTTGAATTTTTTTGTCAAAGCGGGGACGATTTCAAACATATCTCCTATAATGCCGTAATTGGCGATATTGAAAATGGGCGCGTCCTTATCCTTGTTGATGGCGACAATGGTTTTGGAGGTTTGCATCCCGACCAGATGCTGGATAGCCCCGGAGATACCCACCGCCACGTACAGTTTGGGATTGACGGTTTTCCCGGTCTGGCCGACCTGATAGGCGTACGGGGTCCAGCCGGCGTCGACAATCGCCCGCGAGGCACCGAAAGCCGCGCCCAGGGCGCCGGCAAGGTCCTGCACCAGTTGAACATTTTCGGGTCCCTTGATGCCGCGGCCGGCGGAAACGATTACATCGGCCTCGGCCAGATTCAGCGTTCCGCCGGATTCAACCTTGCTCTCCCTGACAACCGTCCGGGACTCAAAACAAGAGGTGTCCACACTTTCGTTTATAACTTCTCCGGAACCCTCGGTCGCTTCCGGATAGACCTTGGGTCTCAAGGTGATGAAGAAAGGTCCGCTGTCGTTGGCCGACAGATTGGCTATCACCGAGCCGCCGTAACTGGGTCGTGTAACCACGAGCTTGTCGCCGTCGAGCGCCAGGTCGGTAGCGTCGGAAGCCATACAGCCGCCGTTCATTCCGGCCAGCCGGCTGAAGAGCGCCTTGCCGTAAAAAGTGGCCGGGCCGAGAACCAGGTCCGGGTTGTATTTGGAAATCAGTTCCGAAAGGACTTTGGCGTAGGTCTCATCGTTGTAAAAGCCAAGGGCCGGGTTGGAGACGGCCAGGACTTTGCCTCCCCCTCGTGCCGCCAACTGTTCGGCCATCGCCGCCGCATCCGCGGCCAGCACCGCCGTGGTTATTTCACCGCCGAGAGTACGGGCGGCCTCGATTAGCTCGAAAGATGCGGAAGAAAGCTTGTCGTCTTTTTGAAGGGCAACCGTTAATATCTTCATGTCATAACCTTTCCTCTTTTAAAAATAATAATCATCAAATATAAAAGCAGGGCTGAACGATGACAACCAATTTTTTGAAACTCTATAGCTGGCCTGCGCTAAACCATATTGAAGTTGTTTAGTTTGATTTTATCCGGCGCTTTTCGAGATAATCGTCAAACACCTGTTTGATATCGTCCCTCGTTTCTACCTTGAACAGGCGCGGACGAAGTTCCGTGGCCCCCGGCCAGCCTCTCACGTACCAGCCCAGGTAGCGCCGCATCATTTTGGCGCCCCGGGTTTCGCCGTACTGCCCGGCCATCAGCCCGGCATGCTCCAGGGCCAACTCGATCTTCTCGGTCATGGAAGGTTCCGGCAACAAATCGCCCGTTTTCAAATAATGGTCGACCTGGCCGAAAATGAACGGGTTGCCGAACGAGACGCGGCCGATCATGACAAAGTCGCAGGCGGTCAGGTCAATCATCCGGCGGGCGTCGAGAGGGGTATTGATATCGCCGTTGCCGATCACCGGGATATCAACCGCCTCTTTGAGTTTTTTTATCGCCGACCAGTCGGCCCCTCCGGCAAAACCCCGGGAACGGCTCCGGGCGTGCAGCGTCACCGCCGCCGCCCCGGCCTTCTGGGCGATACGGCCGGCTTCGATATAAACCGGGGTGTCCTCGTCCCAGCCGGAGCGGATTTTAATCGTCACCGGGATTTCCCCGGCCGCCTCGACCACGGCCCGGATAATATCCTCGGTCAGTACGAGGTCTCTCAGCACCGCCGCGCCGCCGTTTTTTCGTACCACTTTCTTGACCGGACAACCGAAATTGAGGTCTATTAAATCCGGTCCGAATCGCTCCCGGACGATGGCGGCGGCCTGCCCCATAACTTCCGGTTTGGCACCAAACAATTGTATTCCAATAGGTTGTTCGTCAGGCTGGAACTCCATCATGGCCAGCGTTTTCTTCTGGTGACGAATTATGCCTTCCGAGGAAACCATCTCGGTGTATGTCATGGCCGCTCCCCGGCGGACGGCCAGAAGCCGAAAAGGGCGGTTGGAAATACCCGCCAGCGGCGCCGCCAGGACCTGTCCTTTAAGGTTTAAGTTTCCAATTCTCATGCCGATAATATAACTATATTAGAATGAGGGTACAAGTGCCCGAAGTATAAGTTAAATAAGAAAATACACCTAATTTTAGGGATATGTTCCCAGCCTATCGAAAGGATTCGGTTATGCCGGAAATAATTGTCAAATACGAAGATAAGGTCATCGAGCGGATTGTCACCGAGAAAAAGAGAATATCCATTGGCCGGACCAATGAAAATGATATTGTCCTTGAAAACCGCGGTGTCTCCCGCAAACACGCCATGATTGAGTTTAACAACAACGCCGCCGTTATTATCGACAACGAATCACTTAACGGGACCTTTGTCAATAATCGTAAAATCAACGAGGAAGTCCTGCGTAACGACGATGTTATTACAATCGGTAAGTACTCATTGATTTATCATCTCGAGACTTCCCATCCCTCTGAAGATATGAGCGGCATCGACGGTACGATGATACTCAAGACCAAAAAACAGAAAGAGCTGCTGGAAAACGACCGGGTCGAGCGGGAAATCGTCACCAAATACGGCGGGTCCGTCCTGCTGGGTGAGGAAAACACTGAATTTTCGGAATTCAAACTCGACCGCGAGGTCACCACTATCGGGAAAGCCAAGTTTGTCCATGTCAAAGCCAAAGGCTTTATGCTGTCCGGTATCCAAGCCAAAATCGTCAAGGAAAACAACAGTTATTGCCTGATTAACCTGGGTAAGAGCGGTAAAACCAAAGTGAACGGAGAAGCAATCGACAATTACCTTTTGAAAAACGGAGACTTGGTCACCATCGGGAAAAGCACTTTCAAGTTTGTCGAAGGATCCGGGCAATGAAACTGGGACTGATATCGGATATACACGCTAATCTTGAAGCTTTAAACGCAGTCCTTGAGGACATGAAAAAACATAAGGTCGACAAGATTTTTTGCCTGGGTGATGTAATCGGTTACGGCTGCGACCCCATCGAATGCCTGCGGCTGGTCAACGAGAACTGTGAATTGAAACTGATGGGTAACCACGAATACGCCGCGATGGGTCTGATGCCGTCCAGCCACCTGAACGATATCGCCCGGGAATCCCTGGAATGGACCCGGCAAAACATCGGCGACCGGGAGATGGCCATTATCAGCGATTTTGAGCTGGACGCTACTTTCGAGGATATGTTTTTCGTGCACTCCTCGCCCTATGAACCGGAAAACTGGCATTATGTTTTATCGATGAGAGAAGCCCAGGCGGCTCTTGAAAATTTCTCCGAAAAAATATGTTTTTCGGGACACACCCATATACCGGTGATATTTTCGCTGTCTCCCGAGGGACGGTTGCGTCAGACGGCGGGGCACGATTTCCTGCCCAGCGACGAAAACCGCTACCTGGTAAATATCGGTTCGGTGGGACAGCCCCGCGACAATGACCCAAGAGCGTGCTACGTCGTTTTCGACACCGAGGAATGGTCCGTAAGTTTTAATCGGATCGGTTACGACATCGGCAAGACCCAGGAAAAAATGGCCCGGGCTAAAATACCGTCGATGTTAATAGATAGATTATCAACCGGACGCTAATGAGGATAATATGACAAAGTACGCATCGTATATATTGTATCTTTTAATTTCCATTTTTGTGGTAATTTTATATGTCAACGGTTTCGGCCCGATGGAAAACCTGCAGCGCTCGGCCAATGACTTTTTATGTAAAATATCGGCTACCGAGTCGGTTCGTCCGAATATCGCCCTGGTGATTATCGACGGTCCGGCCGAGGACGCCCTGGGTCAATGGCCCTGGAACCATGATTTGATAGCCGACCTCCTCGCCGCCACCGCCAGCGGGGAACCGAAAGCGATCGCGCTCGATTTCATTCTGTCGGAAGACGCCGCCCAGGACTCCGCCGGTTTTACCGATATCCTGGCCGGTCAGCTGTCCTGGATTAACAACGTGATCATGCCTTATGATATCGCCCTGGCGAATTACCGCAGTAAAAAGATGAACAATCCGAAATACCTGTTCAATAATTCCCTGACGATTGACAATCCGCTGAGCGTGTTGAGTGAGGAATCCGCCCTTCTGGTGCGCAAAGTATTTATGCCGGCGGATAAGCTCCTGGAACAGAACCCCCTGCTCGGCTTCAAATACGATTACCCCGATAACGACCGTATCCTGCGTCGGCAACCGCTGATTATGAATTTTGAGGGCTATTATTATCCCTCGCTGTCACTGATCGCCGCCGCGGCCTATCTCAATGTACCGCCGGAACAGATTAAGGTTGTGGAGCACGAGAGTATTTTACTCGGTAATGAACGGACCATTCCCATCAACGACCGTAGTGAATTTTTCATTAAATTCCCCGACGGCAACACCTATACCAATTACTCCGCCGCCACCGTCCTCGGCGAGGGCTTCGATTTTTCACTCTTGAAAAACAAGCTCGTCATAATCGGCCTTAAAGACTTTTATTACGATGAAATATTCGACACCCCAATCCAGAAAGATGTCCCGGGACTGCAGGTGAAGGCCTCTATCATCGAAAATATCATCAACAACAACATACTGGTGGAGAAAAAAGACCTGGCCCTGTTGAATATGCTGATACTGTTCGCCATCGGGGGCCTGTGCGCTTTCCTGCTACCCAGGGTGAACCTGATGTACCGAATGATTATCCTCTTTATCGGCTTGATTATCCTGGCCAATGTCAATTATTTCATGTTCAGTTCCTTCAAGATGATAATCAACACCGTCTATTTCGGGTTGGAACTGATTTTATTCATGATCGCCTCGCCGTTTTTGGACAGCCAGATTCTGACCGGAGAGATGAAAGCCAAACCGGTGAAAAAGACTCCCCCCAAAACCGAATCCAGGACGGCGGAAGAAAAACCGGCGGCTGAAATCCCGGTTCGGGAAATAAAAGCCTCGGTCGAAGACCCGGAGGACCTGGACACGATCGTGCTCGACAATGACAGGGCGAAAGAACCGGCCAAGTTTGATGATTACCAGACGATATTCCTCGACGACTCGAAAGATGACAGCGACTGGATCCAAATCTCCACCCCGAAGCCGGAGCCTTCTACGGTCGAAGCCGCCTTTGAGGAAAATATCCCCGATGAAACATCAACCTCGCTCCGGGAACCGGAAGAAACGCCCCTCAAGGCTGAGAGCGAGAAGGAGTATGTTCCCGACGAAAACAGCCACATCACCGACAGCGATAAAATCCGCACCCATACCGACAGCCTCAAGAACCTGGGCCGTTACCAGATTACCGGCACGCTGGGCAAGGGCGCCATGGGGCTGGTATATAAAGGCGTGGACCCGGCCATCAACCGGCCGGTAGCCTTGAAAACCATCCGGCTCGATTTCGTCAACGACCCGGAAGAACTGGCCGAGCTCAAGGAACGGCTGCATCGCGAAGCCCAGGCGGCCGGGAAATTGTCCCATCCCAATATCGTGACGATTTACGATGTCGGCTCCGAGGGTCACCTGCAGTATATCGCCATGGAATGTCTCGAGGGCCAGACGCTGGAACATATGATTAAGAAAAAAGTGAAGTTCAATTACCGTATAATTGCTCAGATATTAATCCAGATATGCACCGCCCTGGACTATGCCCATTCCCAGGGAATCGTTCACCGTGACATCAAGCCGGCCAACATCATGGTCTTAAGCGATTACCGCATCAAAGTTATGGATTTCGGCATCGCCCGCATCGACTCCAACTCCATGACCAAGACCGGTATCGCCATGGGGACGCCCAACTATATTTCACCGGAGCAACTCAAGGGATTGAAGACCGACTTGCGAGCCGATATCTTCTCGCTCGGGGTGGTAATGTATGAGATGCTCCTGGGCCGCCGGCCGTTCAAGGGTGAAAATATAACTTCTCTTATCTATGCCATCCTTAACAAGGAGCCGGAGAAACCATCGAACATCAACCCCCAGATACCGTTATTGTTCGACCATATCATAGAGAAAGCGCTCAAGAAGAATCCGCAGGAGCGCTACCAGAAAGCGACCGAACTGGTCGTGGACTTAAAAGATTTCGTGGAGTCGTTCTCGGCCCGGTAGAGGCGCTGCTATAGAGCAAAAAAATACCAGCTTGACGGCTGGTATTTTTTTATGCCTTGTTGAGATTTTTTTAACCGGACTGGTCCGGTTTCTCCCTGTCCGGGTCGAGCACTTCCTCGGCCAGCGACAGGGCCACCCCGGAGAGCATGACCTCCACCCCCAGCTGGGTAAAATCGGACGATATCAAATCCCGGTTCAACGAGGCGTAGAGCGAACACGAGGCGCCCCGCTCGACCACCAGGCCGGAGAGCTGGTCGGCTTTAACCGTCACGAAAGTGACCTCAGCCAGTTCCTCCGAGACAACATACCCGGTACAGTTGTGTAGCTGCAGATGGGAGTTCCCGGTATAAACCACCACCAGCATACCCCGGATTTTTCCCAGGTCGATCTCCGGGTAAACCTCCAGCACCAGGATTCTTTTTTCCTCCGGGTTGGTAATTTTAAGGCGGAAATGGTCTTTCTCGAACGTTATTTTTTCCGCGTTAAGAATTTTCGCGATTTTCTCGATATCGTTTTTACTGATAGAATTCTTCATGGATAACCACTCTATTTATCAGTTATCTCACTTGCCATTCTGATTGTTTTTCTTGTCTTTGGCGTCTTTCGCGGAATCATCGGCACTTTCATCGACGGCGTTCTTTATCTCGTCGGTGGTGTCTTTCATCGCCCGCTTGAATTCCTTGATACCTTTTCCCATCCCCTGGGCGATTTCCGGCAGCCGTTTAGCCCCGAATAAAAGCAGGATGGCCAGAAATATCAGCAAAAGTTCCCACGGTCCCAAGCCAAACATATATATACCTCCTAAATTATAAACTTACAAATACCACCAGCGGAAATAAACCAGAATCAATAGCACCACCAGCACCGACATGAAATTTATCTTGAACATCAGGCCGAACGTCAATGAAACGGCGTAAAAATCAATCCGGGTGGTGTCGAATCCGATCTGGATGGATTTGGTAAAAACGGTCTTGGCGGCGCCCGGCGGCAGAAAGGTCCCGATGATATCCCCTACCAGGCCGCCCATAACGGCTCCGAGAATCAAAGCCGTGATAATAAAAATTACTTCCCTTCGCTTCATTTCTCCCCCACTGTGTTTAAAAGAGACGCACAGGCGGCCCGAACGGACTCGAAAACCTTCAAACCGTCGGCCGAGCCCAGGATATCCTCGACCGCTCTTTCGGGGTGCGGCATCATGCCCAGGACATTTCCTTCCTCGTTGACAATCCCGGCGATATTGTTAATTGAGCCGTTGGGGTTGGCTTCGGCGGTCGCCTCGCCCCGGCTGTTCACATACCTGAAAGCCACCCGGCCGGAGTCCTCAAGGGTTTTAACATCCCCCTCGAAATTGTAATAATTCCCCTCGCCGTGAGCGATGGGAATCCTGATTATCTCTCCCGGTTGACAGGCGTTGGTATAAGCGGTGGTGTTGTTTTCCACTTTCAGGTTGACGAACTTGCAACTGAACCGGAGATGGGTGTTTCTAATCAGCGCCCCCGGCAGAAGCCCGGATTCGGTCAGGACCTGAAAGCCGTTACAAATGCCTATCACCAGTCCACCGGAACGGGCGAATTTGAGCACCCGGTTCATGATGGGGGAAAAGCGGGCGATGGCGCCGGCGCGTAAGTAATCACCGTAGGAAAAGCCGCCCGGCAGAACTACCACGTCGCAGCCCTTCAAATCCTCCGACTTGTGCCAGAGGAACTCCACCTCTTCCTTCAAAATATGCCGGACAGCGGCGTAGGCGTCGTAGTCGCAATTGGAGCCGGGAAATGTCACCACACCGAATTTCATCACTTTTTCTCCACCTCGAATTTCTCGATAACCGGGTTGGCCAGCAGTTTCGAGCAGATTTCGTCAACCTTGCGGTCGATTTCGGTGCTGTCGGCCTTAATCTCCAGTTCAAAAAACCGCCCGGAACGCACCGAGAGAAAATCCTTATAACCCATCTGCACCAGCGCCTTCTGGATGGTAACCCCCTGGGGGTCCAGGACGCCGTCTTTCAACCTTACATATACGACCGCTTTTTTACTATTGTTGCTCATCTTCCGTATGTCCTTTACTTTTTCGCCGGCGATAATTATGCGCCGATACCTTGCCGACCCCGACATAAAACAGTCGATACAATTCTCGAATCATGCCATATAATATATACAATGAAATAATGGGAAACAATAAAAGTCTGGGTTTAAAAATGATGGCGACACCGGCGACCAGCAAGATGGCCAGTTTGACCCGGTCGGTCATGGTTACAAACCGTTCCGGCAGAGTGTCATACTGCACCTGGGAGACCATTAAAAAAGAGAGCACGATAATCATGGATATCAAAAGTTCGCCGTATTCCAGGCCGTCCCATAAGTAATAGCTGAAGATAATGAAGGAAACCACGACCAGGGCCGCCATCGGCACCGGCAGGCCGATAAAATCTTTCTTTTCCTCGGTATCAGCCAGGAGATTGAAACGCGCCAGACGGTAGGCCGCGGCCATGATAAACACAATCGGCGGCACCCAGCCCCATTTGCCGAGTGAGCTGAATTTGACAGCGTATACAAGAAAAGCCGGAGCCACCCCGAACGAGAGAAAATCGGCCAGGGAATCGAGTTCGACCCCGAACTGCGAGGTCGCACCACTCAGGCGGGCGATTTTACCGTCCATGGCGTCCAGAAAACCGGCCAGGATGATAAACCAGCAGGCAGTGGTTATATGCCCTTCAAATGTGGTCAGAATAGCGACAAAACCGCAGACCACGTTGCCCATGGTAAAGGTTCCGGGGAATATCCCCCTATATTTTGGCATTCTTCTCCTTCACCGTTTCCGTCGCCCCGGTCTTTTTTTTGGTGTCACTCAGATAACCGATAACGGTCTGGCCGCCGTACACCTTGTCCCCCAGGGAAATTTCCAGGCGGCTGTCGGCCGGGATTATCAGGTCCGCTCGGGAGCCGAAACGAATCATGCCGAACCGCCGGCCCGCGGTAACCGTATCATTTTCGTTGAGGCGGCAGACAATACGCCGGGCGATTATACCGGCAATCTGTTTGAAAACGAGTTTGTGGCCGCTCTCGGCCGTCATGCCGATTTCGGTCTGTTCGTTCAACTCCGAGGCCTTCTCCTCGTAGGCGGCGAAAAATTTGCCGGGGTTGTACTTGACGTAATCTATCACCCCCGTCGCCGGGACACGATTAACGTGAATATCGACAACCGACAGGAAAATTGAAATCTTGACAGCCGCCCCGCCGATAAAAGGGTGATGCGGGACCTCACTGATATCGACAATCTTGCCGTCGGCCGGAGCCACCAGTAAATTCGGTTCGACCGGACAGGTACGGTCGGGGTCGCGGAAAAAGAAAGTGGTGAACAAAGTCAAAAGAGCGAACATCGCGCTTAGAGCGAAAAGCCAGTAGCTGTTAAATCGGGTAGCGCCCCACATGAACGCCACCGTCAGCGCCAAACCGCTGAAAATAAATATGAGACCTTCGCGGGCTATCATTTTCCAAAAACTCGCCTAAAAATTTTCGGGACATTCCGGGTATAATATTTCAAATCAAAACAACTGTCTATTTCAGATATACGCAGATATTTCGTGATATCCTTATCTTTTTTCACCAGTTCGATAAAAAGACCTTTCCCCTCGGTAGCCTTGAGAGCGTTGCACTGAACTATCCGGTAGGCGATGTCCCGGGATCCGACCGGGCCGGTCAGTTTCAAAAGCAGCCGCTGGGAGAAGACCAGTCCCCCACCGTAATAAATGTTTTCAAGCATACGCTTTTCATTAACCACCAGGCCCTTGAGAAGTTCAATGAATTTCAGCAGGCCATAGTCGATGATGATGGTGGCGTCGGGAATAATGACCCGCTCCACCGAGGAATGCGCGATATCGCGCTCGTGCCAGAGGGGGATATTTTCCATGGCCGACAGGGCATAGCCGCGTAAAAGGCGGGCGATACCGGTAATGCGCTCGGCCGTTATGGGGTTTTTCTTGTGCGGCATGGCCGACGACCCCTTCTGCTTTTTGGTAAAGCCCTCGGCCATTTCCCCGATTTCGGTCCGCTGCAGGTTCCTTATTTCGGTGGCAAACTTCTCCATCGAAGAGGCTATCAGGGCCAGCGAAGATATATAGGCCGCATGGCGGTCGCGCTGGACAACCTGGGTAGAGACCTCGGCCGGTTTCAAGCCCAGTTTCCGGCACACGGTTTCTTCGATAATCGGGTCAAGGTTGGCGAAATTACCCACCGCCCCGGAAATCTTCCCTACCGCGACCGATTTGCTTGCCGCCGTGAAACGCTCGCGGCCCCGCTTGAGCTCGGTGAACCAGAGCGCGAATTTCAAACCGGCCACCATCGGCTCGGCCAGCACCCCGTGGGTGCGGCCGATACAGGGTGTATTTTTATATTTCAAAGCCAGGCCCTTTATCAGAGCCAGGGCGGTTTTTATTTTCCGGTCAATAATCTGCGAAGCCTCTTTCAGGCGCAGGGCCAGGGCGGTATCGAGCATATCCGACGACGTCATGCCGTAGTGAAGATAACTGGCTTCCTCGCCGACATACTCGGACACCGATGTCAGGAAAGCGATGACGTCGTGGTTGACCTCGGCCTCGATTTCGTTGATTCTCTCAACGTTGAAATTTGCCTTTTTCTCGATTACCCGGAAAGCCTTCAGGGGGATAATTTTTTTCTGGGCCATCACCCGGGCGGCTTCGACCTCGACCTTCAACCAGGAGCGAAACTTGCTTTCCTCGGACCAGAGCGCCCCCATTTCCGGTAATGTATAGCGTTCAATCATTTTATTTTTTAGCCTTCTTATAATCGGACAAAAACTTCTCCAGGCCGATATCGGTGAGCGGGTGTTTTATCAGTTTCTCGATAACCTTGTAAGGCATGGTGATCACGTCGGCGCCGATCAACCCCGCCTGGATAACGTGCATGGGGTGCCGCACCGAGGCCACGAGGACCTCCGTGTCGTAGCTGTAATTGCCGTAGATGGCGACGATTTCCTCGACCAGTTCCATGCCGCTGGAGGCGATATCGTCGAGCCGCCCGACAAAGGGCGAGACATAGGTCGCCCCCGCTTTGGCCACCAGGAGGGCCTGGGCCGGCGAGAACACCAGCGTGGCGTTGGTCATTATTCCCTGAAGGTTCAAACTCTTGATAGCCCGGAGACCTTCGAGGATAGTGGGGATTTTCACCACGATATTGTCAGCTATTTTGGCCAGCTCCTCGGCTTCGGCAAGCATCCCCTTGTAATCGGTGGCCAGCACCTCGGCCGAGACCGGGCCGCTGACGACCTTGCATATCTCCTTGAGCAATTCATCGTATGGGGCGGTTTCTTTGGCGGCCAGCGAAGGATTGGTGGTGACCCCGTCGAGCACCCCCATTGCGGCGGCATCTTTAATCTCGTCGAGATTGGCCGTATCGATAAAAAATTTCATAAGCCCTTTCTATTTTTTTAATAACCCACCGCCACCAGGTACAGTCCGTGGGCCGGGGCAGTGAAGGCTACGCGCTTATCGGTTTGAGAATTAATAATATCGCTAAAACTATCTAAAGTCAAGTTTAGTAAGTTGTTATCGGGAGCGCGGTCGGCCAGATTGGCCATGGCTCCGACCAGCGACCGCACCATACTGTGCAGGAAGCGGTTACCCCGGATTTCATATACCCATAGAGGGCCGATTCGCCGCCAACGCGAGTGCTCAATCTGACAGGTATTGTCCTCTTTTCGGGAAGATACCACACAGAAAGGAGTGAAATCATACTCGCCCAAAACCATCTCCGCCGCCTTTTGAATCTTGTCAAAATCCAGTTCGCGGCCGTGTTCCCAGCGCAAATCACGATATATAGCGGATTTTTCCGCTGATAACAGGTAGCGATAGCGGCGGGAACGAGCGTCATAACGAGCGTGAAAATCAATATCTACCTGGACCGATTCCTTGACCCGAATATCATCGTCGAGATAAAAATTGATAGCGTCGCGGTAGCGCTCCGGCTCCAGTTTGTGGTCGATACGGAAATTGGCGACCAGGCCCAGGGCGTGCACTCCGGCGTCGGTCCGCCCGGCCCCGATAAGGTTGACTTTCTGTCCGGTAACCTTGAATATCGCCTCGGTAATCTCTCCCTGTATCGTTCTCTGGCCGTTCTGAATCTGCCAGCCGGCATAAGCCGCGCCCCGGTATTCGACGATAATTTTTATGTTCTTTTCAGCCATATCAGCGCGTCACAAAAAACAGGATAAAAATAAATAATGTTCCGCTCAACAAAAAGAGCCATTCCCGACCGGCGAAAGTCGTGTGGGTATAAAAGGTCCGCTCCTTGCGGCCGTCGTATCCCCGGGCCTCGATCGCCAGCGCCAGGTCGTCGGCCCGGCCGATGGCCGCCACGAAAACCGGTATCAGGACATAAACCGTCTTTTTGATGCGCTTGAAAATCGAGCCGGAAAAATTCACGCCGCGAATCATCTGGGCGTTTTTGATGGCTGTGAATTCCTCGTAGAGAATGGGGATAAACCTGATGGCGATAAACAGAATCAGACCCAAATCGTAAACCGGCACGCCGATTCTTTTCAGGGGTTTCAGTATTTTTATCAGGGCCTCGGCCAGTTCCGAGGGGGAACTGGTCAGGGTAATCAAATAAGCGACGGTGATAAAGATTACCAGCCTCAGTGAAAAATACCCGGCCCGGCTCAGGGCCTCGAGGGTAACGTTAAAACCGAATACGGAGAAAACAATTTCCGTCCCCGGCCCGCTGAAAATTATATGATATAAAAAAGTAATCAGCACAATTACCAGCAGGGGTTTGAAATTCCGGTAAACGGTTATCGGGGTAACCCGCGCCCAGAAAAGCGAGATAAAAAGAGCCGCCAGAATAACCAGGTAGAAAATATAGGAGGATGTCAGCAAAGCCAGCACCAGCACCAGTGAGACCAGGAAAATTTTAACCCGGGTGTCGAGACGGTGCCACGGCGAATCGGCCGGACGATACTGACCCAGCATGGCGGAACTGTTCTGAAACATAAAACCCCTCAATAAAAAAATCAATATAGGCTATAGGGGCGAAAAGTCAAATGCAATGATTCGCTTATTTTACTACAAGGTATCAGGTTAAGCGACGCGAAATATGAAAAGCCGCCTTTTAAAAGACGGCTTTGAGGAGATTTAAAAAATTATTGGACTTTATTTAAGGAGAACCATTTTCCTGGTCTCGTATAAATCGCCTCTTTCAAGTTTGTAAAAATAAACGCCGGTGGCGACCGTTTGCCCGTTTCGGTCGGTGGCGTCCCAGTTGACCTCGTAAGTGCCCGCCGGCTGTACCTCGTCAATCAGCACTTTCACCTCCCGCCCCAGCAGGTTATAGACAGCCAGCCGGGTGCGGTTCGCTTTACCGCCGGCAGGGCTCTGGCCGTTCAGAGTATATTTGATAATCGTGGTCGGGTTAAAGGGGTTGGGGTAATTCTGGTACAATGTGAAATTTCTCGGCAGTGTTGAGCCTGATTCTTCATCCTCGACAGCGGTTATATCACCGCCGGTAAATTTAACTATGCGCGACAAAAGCGTGGCCTTGGTGTCGAAATCCGGCTCCTTGTCGTCCATGATGGTTTCGACCGGGAAAGTAAGAAACAGTGTTTTATAGGTGCCACTGTAGGAAATGCCGACCGTACCGCCGCCCCAGTTGGGATTGAGTTCGAAAGCTTCCCGGCCACCGTTGACCGGCGCCAGGAGCCGGTGCACACCGTTGAAAACCAAGCTGGTTTTAAGGAAAAACTGGATACCGTCGCCCACCTCATTGCCGGTAATACCGTAGAGAGTGAACGAGGAACCGTTTATGGATAACAGGTCCAGGTGCAGATAATCGGATACAAAAAACGGGTCGATCGACAGCAGTTCATCGAGACCGTGAGGACTGGACATAATGAGATTGTTCCCCTTATCGAGGAAACTCTTCAGGGCCTTGATATCGCTGTACTCGAAAATATCGGTCGAGGATGTATCGGTAATCCAGAAAACGGTTTTGAAATTCTGCAGAAAGACGGTGTCCGGGAAAGTGCGGGAGCGGTCCCACACGCGCACCGACTGCCCGAGATTGTTAAAAGTCGTTTTGTAAACGGCGTCGGAGTTGAGCGCTTCGCTGTGGCCGCTGTTGACCACCAGGTATTCGGTTTGACCTACCGTCTCGACAAATTCGATGGTGTCCCTGTAAAGACCCGAACCTCCCGTCTGCGAGGAATCGACCGTAAGGGCCAGGGTGAACGTTACGTCCCTGGTGTCGAAATCGGCCGGGACGGTGAAAACCAGGGGATTATCGCTATTGTGCACCTGTAAATCCCAGTTCAGGGCGGTGCTTAAGCGGATATCGTTCTGGAGTATCAGGATTTCGGGACTGGAGACGGACAGGTTTACCCAACCGTAGCCGACTTCGAGCATATGGTTTTTCAGCTTGATAAACAGCTCGATCGTCTCCCCCTGCTCGACCAGACCGTTGTTGTTGCCGTTGATGGTGTCCACAAAGCGGATGGAATCCTCACCGTCGAGAAGGATATACGGCCGTGAGAAGGACACATCCAAATCGGCGTACATGACATCGCCCGGGTCGGATATATTCCAGACCCCGACTTCGGTTATATCTTCGAAAATATTGGTACGGGAATTGGGGACGGTCAGGTCGTGGAAATTTCGGTTGTCGGTGGAACCCGGCCAGGGGTCGCCGTTATCGCCGCGGCTGCCGCCGAAGGCCAGCGAATTTCTGCCATCGGCCTGCTCCAGGGCCACATGGTAGCGGTTGGGGTCGGAGTTGCTGAAAGTAGCGTTATTATCGACATGATAAATAAGCAATCCCTCGCCCGGCAGAGTGGAATCAAAACCGATGCGTCGGCGGTTCTCCACCAGCCAGTACTCGGTGAAATTATCGGGGTTTTCGCGGAGGGCGTAAACGACCGGGTTGGATTCCGCCCGGGGTATTGCCGCCTGCCTGAGATTGCTTTCGACTATAATGGGGTCGACAAAACCCAGAAATATCTTGCTCCAGGCGTCAAAATGAGCGGGCGTTTTGGCGCCGCCGTTGTAACTGCCGCCCGCCATCATCGACCAGCCGCCGAGGCCCTCGGAGGTGTTATTGGTATAATTTACATCATATAAGTCGGGTAAACCCAGCACGTGGCCGAACTCGTGGCAGAAAACGCCGATAGGCGACAGAACCGTCCGGCCGTCATAGACGCTAGCGAATTCTTCCGGGTTGAGGGTGTAATCCCGGATAATAATGCCGTCGTAGTTGGGAGTGCTATACACCCAGCCCCGGTGGGACCAGATATCGTTCCCACCCTGTTCGGCGCCCAGACCGGCATGGATAATAATCAGGCCATCACAGTAACCGTCGTTATCATAATCGTAGTCGGCGAAATTGATAGAGTCGTTGGCGATAGTCACGGCGTCGTAAGCCAGCCGCGAACCACTGCTGAGACCGTAATCATTGCTGACATACCAGCTGTAAGTCTGCGGCATGGTGTACCAGCCGTAAACATCGCCGGTGACAAAAAAAGCGCCGTAGGAATTCTCCAGGTAATAATCGGTCATCGAGCCGGTCGGGTTGACATTGCCGGCCGAAAACAGGATGGAGTCAAACTGCGCGGCGGTGCCCGAAACGGCCTGGCCGCTGGCGAGGTGGTCCGTAAATTCGACCAGGATAACCGCCAGTCTGACGGTATCGACACCGTCGGCCTGGGCCACCCGGTAGCGCTGTTTGGCGTCCAGAAGATTCAGCGGCGCCCGGTCTTCAACAGACAGGCCGCTGTGCTTGAGATAATCTTTCCAGATATTGATTCTGGCGTCGAAAGTGCCGTCCGCTTTCCATTTCTCCGCGGCGTCGGGATCGGGCGGGACAGCCAGACCGTTAACGGCCGATAAGATTAATATTATTGCGAGGGTAAAAATCCACTTAAGAAGAATCCAAGACGTCATTATATTATCCTTTTATTCTTCCATTTAAATTATTAATGCTCAAAACTCTCCCTGAGTTCCGGATAATATAAGCAATCAGATTCTATTTGAGAAGCATCATTTTTTTCGTCTGGGTGAAATCGGAAGTTGTCAGGCGATAGAAATAAACCCCGGTGGCGACCGTTTGACCGTTGTCGTCAGTGGCGTCCCATTCCAAGGTATGTTCGCCAACCGGCATTTGCCCGGCTTTGAGGACTTTCACCTTCTGCCCCAACAGGTTAAAGACTTCCAGACTAACCTCGCCGCCGGTCGGCAGGCTGAACGAGATAGTGGTGGTCGGGTTGAAAGGATTGGGATAATTCTGATTCAGCGAATAACCGGTCGGCCGATTGCCCTCTTCGATTTCAATCGCCGTGATAACATCGAATTTCTGCCGGGCTATTAAAGCGGCGCTGATTAGTTCATCTAAATTGTCCCCGGCTACCAGGGCAAAGGCAATCTCGACCGAATCGTTGATTTTTATATCAAGTGCTTCGGAACAGGCCATGAAGAACATGTCCCCCGTAACGGTGCTGTCGACACTGTCACTCGTGGAGGCGATAAGATTATACTGTTCACCGCGGGTAAATCCAATTTTTTCCGTTCCGTTATCGAAAGCTTTATAAGAAGTGATATTTTTCAAATTGACCAGCCCGACCATCGGCCCCTCGGAACTTTTCTGGTAAATTATTTCCATAGTCTCATCCAGGACCACCTGCTCGGTCTCGCCGGACAGGTCGAAATCCGCCATAAAACCGAAAGAAAGGTGCGTCAGGTTCTCCAGGGATTCGTTGACGAGGCGGTATTTCATAATCACGAAACCGTCGCTGAGACCGTCGTCATAGTTGACAATCTCCTGGGCGACCGTGACCGGGATGGAAATCTCGGAATAGGTGTCGACAAAGCGGGCTTTCAGACGGGTAGCGCCGTCACCGGGGATAAAATCAGAAGTAATTTCTTCGACTGGAGTGAAATCGGACGGGACGAAATCGCCGTCTTCGTTCCGCACGCTGCTGGAGAGCTGCAAATTGTTCCGACCCAGAATAATACCGGCCTCATAAAGAAGGTTGCCGCTGTTGTTGTAACGGAAACCTTGTCCGGCCAGATTATAAATGGAGCCGGCGGCAAAACCGTACTGGGCGAAATCCGAGGCCGAGAAAGCAATCCGGCCGTTCTGGATATCGGCGATATTTCCCGGCGGGATGAAACCTATCGGCAGGGTAAATTCAAGCGTGTCGCAGACGAAGATTTCCGGCTTTTCAATAATAAGGTTTAACGTAACCTCGTCACCGTGCCGCAGTTCTTCATCGAAGGCTACGTTGAACATACTGAAATTCATGGCCATCGTGCCGCCGATACCGAAAAAGAAGGTGGCCTCGTCATTGATAATGTTTACCAGATTTTCATCCTCGGCAACCAGTCGGCCGGTTACCTGGTCGACATTACCGGCGGAATTCTGAAGGGCCAGCTGCAGTTCGACCGTTTCGCCCGGGGCGGCTACGCCGTCGCCGGAAATCCTGCTGTCGGTAATAATGAAGTTGGTGGTGCTGGGCAGAGGCAGAAAACCGAAAAGCATGGAAGCGTCGACCAGACCGTGACCGTAAGCGTTATCCTCGCCGACCGGGCCGAGGTCCTCGGCGGCCTGGATTAAGGCGTATTTAATCTGTTCGACGGTCGCGTCGGGATTGTACTGCCGGCACAGAAGCACCAGGCCGGAGATAAACGGCGCCGCCATCGAGGTGCCGCTCATTACTTTGTAAGTTCCCCCCTTGGTGGAGGAATAAATGCCCACGCCCGGAGCCACTATTTCGGGCTTGATTTTGGTCGCGTCGCAGGAGGACGGCCCGCGGCTGGAAAAACCGGCGATAACCTTGTCGTTGTCGACCGCGCCTACCGAGAAGGAGTTAATCGGCGTGCTCGCCCGGTCGGCCGGATTGCGGATGCTGGCCGGGTCCGGACCTTCGTTACCGGCGGCGAAGATGGTGACGATACCGGCCGCCTCGGCGTTATCGATTACCTGCCAGAACAAATCGTTACAGGGGGGCAGGATACCGGCTGGGACGCCCCAGCTGTTGGAGATAACATCCGGGACATCGTCGGTGGTGGTGGTGTCGCCGTCGGGATTGAGAGCCCACTGGAAAGCCCGGATAATATCACTCAACATGGTGTTCAAATCGCGTCCCTGGTCGATAACCCCGGCGGTAATCCATTCGGCTCCGGGGGCCACGCCGAACGTATCAGCGGCGGTGGAACCGAGGACGATACCCATCGTATGGGTGCCGTGACCGACGTTATCGTAAGGCGCCGAGGCGGGGTTGATCGGTGAGTACCAGCATTCCGACAACGGTTCGTGACTGCCCCGCCATTTGCTCGATAAAGCCGGGTGGGTACTTTCGACGCCGGTATCGAACGAACATACCAGCCGACCCTGGCCAGTGTAGCCCTGGCTCCATAAAGCCGGGACATTCAACATCTGCAGGGCGGTTGTCGAAGAGGCGGCGAGTGCCGGAGCGTTCTTTATTTCCACCGGCTCGTAAAACTCCAGGGCGACATCGGATATAATCATCGAAACTCCCTGGAAGCGGGACAGTTCCTCCAGACGGTCGGCCGGAATCGTAGCGGCAAAGGCCGGGACAATCCAGAACTTCTCGATATCGGTGACGGAATTATTATTCAAAAAGAACTCGACCGCACCACTGCCGCGAGCTTGAAATGATTTCAACTGGCGGGTCACGGCTTTAATCCGCGCCGAACGCTTCAGGTTCGATTGCTCATTTATTTTAAAAACTTTATCCTGGGCCGATTGATTATCCAGGAAAACGACAATACTTATCAAACTGTCGGAAACCGAACTCCGGCTCAGCAGCCGGTCAAAACGGGGGGACATTAACGGCTGGGCCTGTACCACAGCGGTAAAGACAAAAAGACCAACAACCAGGAGGCTTCTAACGGTAAAAAATTTATGAAAGTGCGTGCTCATTGATTCTCCTTTTATTAAGTCCGAGAACCATTTGAGCAAAGATAATGCCGCAGACCGATTTATAAAAATAGGTGAAAAGACCTGCACAAAGACTTTAATTTACCCGCGTAAGCAACTGAACAGCAAGAATATAACATGCTCAAAAAATGGTGGGTGATTTTCATACAGACCGACTGGTTTTTTTCATAGTATGCAAAAGGAATGGTTCGACTTCTCCGGGATTGCTACGTTTTGCACCTTTTTATATGTTGTTTTTTAGCGGAATGACTATATTGTCGGACAATGAATGACAGCGTTAAAAAACCGGGTAAAGAGACCTATCTCCTTTATTTGATTCTTTTTCTGGCGGTCTTAATCCGTCTTTTTTACCTGTATCAATATTCCCGTCTGCCCGACTGGGACCAACTGACTATCGACAACTATTATCATCATAACTGGGCGCGAACCATCGCCGACGGCAATATTTTCGGCGACACCACCTATTTCAGGGCGCCGTTTTATATCTATTGTCTCGGCCTGTTATACGCCCTGTTCGGCGCCTCATTGTGGGTGGGGCGTATTTTCGGCCCGGCCCTGGGCCTCGTCTCCATCGTCCTCACCTATCTCCTGGGGCGCAAGATTTTCAGCGTCAAAGTCGGCCTGGGAGCGGCCCTCGTGCAGGCCTTGTACCCGGTTGTAATCTTCTTCGAGGGAGAGCTGCTTCTGGACCCGCTCTTTATGCTTCTCTTGCAACTGGCTCTCTACCGGTTTATAGTCTGGCGGGAAGAAGGCGGGCCGGGGAAACTTTTCATAGCCGGAATATTATTCGGCCTGGCTTCAATCACCCGCCCCACCGGCCTGATTGTGGCGGGGGTTATACTTCTCCTGCTGTTGTTCAAAGACAAAAAAATTAACCGGATGAATATCAGAACCGCTACCGGTTTTCTTGTTCCCCTCATAATCGTGATAGCGCCGATTACCGTCCGCAACCTGATCGTCGCCGACGACCCGGCCCTGATTGCCTCGCAAGGGGGTATCAACCTCTATATCGGCAACAACGACGCTGCCGACGGTACCTCGGCCTCGCTGCCGGAGCCGCTGGGCATCAACTGGCACATCCAGGATATTACCTACGCGGCGGAAAAAGAAACCGGCCGTAAATTGCGCCCCGGCGAGGTCTCCTCGTTCTGGACCCAAAAAGCCCTGAGCTGGATAACGTCCCACCCGGGCAAGTTCCTCGCTCTCTATCTGAAAAAAATGTACTTCGCCGTCGCCAACCTGGAAATATCCAACAATCGGGATATCTATGCTTTCTTTTACAAATTCTCATTCCTGCGCTACAACCCTCTTTCTTTCGGCATAATACTGCCCCTGGCGATAATAGGCGGGGTAGCGGCCTGGAAACGTTTTCAAACAGCTCGCCTGCTGATTGTGATCATGTTAACGTATCTTCTGGTCAGTTCCGTATTTTTTGTCAGCGCCCGTTTCCGCCTGCCGCTTCTCCCCTTCTATTTTATCCTGGCCGCTTTCGGCCTGGGAGCGATAATGGAGTTTTTCAACGTCAGCTTAAGGAAAGGGTTGGCGGTGACTTTCCTGGCGGTCTTGATAGCCTTCTTTTCATTCTACACCCTCTTCCCGCCCAGCCGCAAGGGCTTTACCCAGACCCTGGTATCCAAGGGGCTCTATTATATCCATACCGGCGATTATCCCCGGGCCATATTGTATTTGAATAAGGCCCTGACTTACGAACAAGATTTCCTTGAAACCAACCTCAATCTGGGCGTGTGCTATTTCCGAATGGGCCGGACCGACTCGGCCCTTTATTATTTCAACCGGGAAAAAATAAATTTTCCCGAGCGGCCCAAAGCCTACGACAACCTGGCCTCGCTTTACCTGGTCAACGACCGACCGGACCGGGCCGTCGAGGAAATCGAAATCTCGCTTTCGTTAAAGCCGTACGACCCGACAGCCAACATGATTTACCTCAGGGCGAAAGCCCTTAAAGACGAGATTTCCAACGACAGCCTGTCATCACTTATAACGGCGGCTTCGCACCGAACAGGGGCCGATATTTACCTGCTCAACGAGGCGGCCGCCCTGACGCTGCACCGGCAGGATATGGAACGGGCTGTGTCGCTTTTGCACGCGGCGACCGCCGCCGAACCGCCGCCTATAGAAACCGACGATTTCGCTTTCAGCAAGGAATTCCGAAACAGCCCGGAAAATATCGCCCGCGAAAAAGCCAAGGCTTTTCACCAGCTGGGCTATCTGAAGGGTATCAGGGGGGATTTCAGCGAATCTATCCGGTTCTCCCGGGAAGCTATCAGATACAATCCCGAAATAAGCGACGCCTATATCAATTTAATCAGCGGTTATCTTTCTTCGGGAAACAAGCCCGCCGCGGACTCGGTTTTCGATATCGCCGTCCGTAAATTCCCCGACCATCCCCAGCTTGAACGCCTGCGAACGCTAATGAAACCATAGATTCCCCCGGCTAAAGCCGGGGTTCTTACTGTTACAGACCTGAGGTCTGACCTGTATTCGCTACGTCGCTTGGCTCGCAGCGAATAGCAGGATTGGCTCATTCATCCACGGCTAAAGCCGTGGTGTTCTGTCTACGACCGCATAAAAAAAGGGCCGGTTTATAAAAACCGGCCCCGGATTATATTTCAAGGATAATAATTATCTCATAACCCTTTTCACCGCTTTACCAGTGGGCTTGACTATCAAGGTCTCGTCAATTTCATTTATGAACTCCCGCCAGTAATCACTCCTGGCCTGGGCCATATTAACATTAACCTTGGCGTCCGGATAGCGCAGACTCGTCGGCGGAGCCAGGAGCTCGTCTTCCGGATACAGCCAGGTCAGGACAGAATCGATAACCTCCTGCATGTTGTTGTCTTCCAGGCTGAGCGGCGTGAAGCAGAAGTGGACCGTCTTGTAAAGACCGGTGTTGTACCGGTGGGCTATCGGAGCGCCGTCGAAGGAATAGTTGAATCCAAGCGGGTGGTCCAGCCCGTAATAGGACTTGTACAGGTATATGCCCTCGGTGCCGTACACACGCGAAGCCCAGTTAACTTCCGGCAGGGCGTGCAATTCCGCTGGCTTGAAGATTCTCGAGTCAACATAAGACAATGGCAGGGAATCATAATAAGAGTAACCCTTAATCGCACCTTGGTCGGGGAACCAATAATAACGCCGGTGGAGCAAGTTGGTGTCGATTTCCAGATCCGGCCACTTGGTGGGGTTCAAGCTGATAGCTCCGATAAAATCTTCGATCCGGCGGTGCGGCCGTTTCTCGGGGTTGGGAATCCACTGGCCGTCGACGTAAATGGAATCCGACTTCAGGTCAAAGGCATGGTAACCCCAGCCGGAATAAACCATGCCGTAAACCGGGTCAACCCCGAAATGCTCGGCGTATTCGTTATCCGGAATGACCAGGTTGTCGCCGATGACTCTCGGAGCGTCGGTAAAGCTGCCGACAATTGGGGCTCGCATCGTCAACCACACGTTCACCCCCGCCTCGAGGGCGATATAGACGTTCCGGCCGATTGAGGTCGGTTGGCCGCCGGGACCGGAGGTGATACTGGATTGGTTGATATCGTCATTGTACAAGATCAGTATCTTGTGCTGCAGCATCCGCCGTAACGCGACTTTATCCCCGGACTTATTGGAGTAAAGGTAATCAACATACTGGCCTTTTTGTTTATCGTTGGGAGGATAAAGCGGTGTTATATCGAAATCGGTATTGATGCCTTCATTGTTGCCCCAGGCCGTGATAACGGAATACCAGTAATTAACAGCGGTATCGATGGCGTACATACCGTCTACACTTTTGTAAGGCGCGTTGATACGCCCTCTCCCGATCTTGGAGAAGTCAATAACCAGGATATCCCGTTCATATTTCGGTTGAATTACGTTTATCGCTCTGTAATCGGGCGTCAGATCAACCACCTGGGCGGCATCGCGGGACTGCACCCAGAAAATGAATTTCATACCCCGGGTCGTATCCGCCATCGGGTCGGACACCTCGGGGTAGACATCGTAAAGGGTGTCTCGGACGGAAGTTATCCAGCCGTCGGACGTCTGGCGAAGCTTGTTATAATTCGTGTCGGCTATAAAGTCCGGATCGGTAACGTCGAAAAGGGTGTCGAACTGACCGTAAATGCCCCACTGACCGAGACTCTCGGGAATGGGGATGAAACTGTCAACATATTTGATCTGGGAATCGATTTCCACGTAACAGGTATCCTCGAGCGTGTCGCACACGTACGAGGAATCGACCAGGATAAAGAAGGTGTCGGTACCGTCCCGCCAATAATACATTTCCGCGGTACGGGTGACAAAGACGACTTTCACGAAAGAGTCAATCAACTCCTCATAAAGCCCGCCGTCGATAGTATCCGATTCATAGGGGCCGAACAGTTTCCACTGGAACTGGAAGAGAGTATCTTCGAGGTCCGGGTCTTCCCCTTCCCACCTGACCGGGATGCCGGTGTTGACACCGCCGGCCGTCACGGCATTGATGTATTCCCGGTCGGGGTCAACGCCGATAATCCGGGTATTGGGCGGGAAGTCATTTCTCAAAATGAGCTTATAGATAACCTCCGAAGACATGCCTTCATTGTCGAAAGCCTGGAGGAACACATATTGTGGAACAAATTCCAGAACCGGGTTGGTCAGGCTGGCCGACATGGGGACAATCTGCGAGGTCTGCGGATCGTTGATAGTTACCGGCAGGAAGGTCCAGTTTAAGGTATCGCCGTCAAGAATAAACGAGGAATCACCCTGGGGCATCGCCCGCAGGTCTTCGGCGAAAGTGACCACCGTCTCGCCGGCGGCGGTATCGATATAGGCGGCTTTGACAACCACGTAACGGAACAGGGTTACCTGACCGTCGTAGTCCGTACCGACCCAGTGAATGACATCGTTAAAAGATTCTTTATAGCCGTCGGGCGGAATATTCACGAAATAAACCTGGGGAGGACGATTGGCGTTTTGCGTGCCACTGATGCGATCGGAACAACTGGAAATATACAGGGTGGAGAAGATCAGTACCGCCAAGGCAAAAATCGTCAGAACCGCCGTTCGGCCGTGATATTTAGTTTTAAAAGTCATTTGTTATTCTCCATCCTCATTAAAACGCGATTAACATGCTAAAGCGATGAACCTCGGTGAGAATACCGAAATCCTGGAAGGCGTAATCAAAACGAAGTTCGCTATCTTCCCCAAACGGAAGTCTCAAACCGCCGCCGGCGGTAAAGCCGTCTTCATTGTAATGCATCCGGGTACCGGTGCGAAGAATGAAGCGGTCCTTGAAAACGTATTCAACACCCAAATTGTACTTTTCCAGGTTGTCGGAAGGGTGCGTACCTTCGATTGAAAAAGTAACAAAATTATCGGTTTTTTCCAGGAGATTAATGCAACCGCCAAACTTGAAGTTAATCGGCAGCGGGTAGTCGTTTTGAACCATGTTCAAATCCGGTCCGAAATTGGTAATCACCATGGCGATTTTAAAACCGCGGAAGCCGGTATCGTACGAAGTACCGACGTCGGCGGCCCAACCGCTGGCCGATTCATCGGCATAATACTCGCCGATATACTTCAGGTTGAAACCGATGGAGAACCGGTCCGTGAGATAGCGGCCGTAACCGACTGAAAAAGCGATGTCGTTAGCCTGGAATTCCCTACCGGTACCATCTGGTCCCCGGCCATATGTCCTTTCAATCATATCGCCGGTGCTCAGGCCGTAGACGCCGAAACCGAGCACGCCGCCGATTGACTCCAGGGGAAAACCTACGGCACCGAAACCGTAATTGATATCAGCCGGCATTTTGATGTAGGTAAACATGGCTTCCCGACCCAGCAGGGATGTCAACCCGGCCGGGTTGTAATACACGGCCGAAATATCATCAGCGACGGCCGTGAAAGCGTCAGCCATCCCCATGGCTCGAGCTGATACCCCCAGTTCGAGAAATTGAGCTCCGGTCGTGCCGACCTTGGCCTGAGCGTTGACCTGGTTCGGCAGCATGGCCAGGACCAGGACCGACAGGCACAGCAGGCATAAAAAGCCGGCGCCGGTATATTTCTTTCTGCGCGACACTGGAAGTCTTTTTTTCATTATCATCTCAACCTCATTTATTTTCAAATAACTTTTTTTCTAATTCAAGGCTTACAGGTTAACTTCCAAACCTAACCTGAACTGCCGGCCGTAATCCCAGTTGTAGGGATTAAGGTCAAAATCGGTCCCTCCGAAGATGACCTGAGTGATGTTCTGCCGGGTATCTGGACGCCCGGTGGTGGTGTAAATATAAGTCACGTTACGGGCGTCGAAAATATTCTCAACCCAGCAGATGAAGCTATAGTCGAGTCCGAAGAGCGAGAAATCCTTGGTGAAGCGGACATCGAAAACCGCCGTGGACGGATACCTCAGGGAGTTGCGCTCGAGGGATTCAGCTGTTTCCTGCTGGATATTGGGGTAGCTCCTATCCGGCGTGAACGGTCGACCGCTCTCGATGATGGATTCAATCGAGAGGGACCAGCCGTTGGGAATCGGCAGGCCGAACATTCGCGGCTTAACCGTGTTCGGCACGTAAATCTGTACGGCCGTCTTCAGCGAGTGCCGGATATCGTTATCCAGCGGCGCCTCGGACAGCGGTTCCCGCGACAGGTAGAAATCACTTAGGTAATCCTCGTTGGCCTGGGAGGCTTTACCGTAAGCGAAGGCGTAAGTGTAACTGACCTGGCCGTTGACATAACCGCCGCCGCGTTTTTCCAGCGTAAACTCGAAACCACGGCTCCGGCCATAGTCGGAGTTCTGATACTGCTGACGGGTCAGACCGCCCACCTTCACCTGGGTACTGTTAATCTTATCAAACTCGTCCTTAAAATAACCCGAAATATCAACCGAGTAGTACTCACTCATGGCGTACTTGACACCGAAGGAATACTGAATGGTTTTCTGGTAGTCCAGGTTGTAGTTGCCGACGATGTCGTTCTGGTCAACGGACGAGGTGTTACGCGCGTACATGTACAGGTAATTCGGGAACTGGTAGAAGTGGCCATAGTTGAAGTGGACCTTGGCCTTGTCCGAAATCGGGTAGGAGAAACCGATACGCGGTGAAATTTTATGACGGTCACCGTAAATCCAACCGGAACCGAGGTCGTCGTTACGCGCCACCTCGATGAGGCTGTCGGTATCCTGGATGAAAAAATCCCAGCGGATGCCCAGCGAAGCGATCATCGAACCGTATTCCAGTTTATCGCGCAAATACCCGGTCCCGCCCATCGGGCTGTAATTGAACACGTCGCGGAAAGCGCCGCGGTCCGGGTAAGGGCCGCCGTCATCACGGCCGGTATAAAGAATGTAAACTCTTTTAATGTCTTCAAAAGTAAAGCTTTCATGTTTGAAGGCGAAACCGGCCTTCAATTCGTGCGAGCCGACCTGGCGGAATATTTTCAGCTCCCCACGAACCCTTTCAATCTCGCGCTGCGTCCAAGAGACATCTGCGGTGTAATTGTTAGGGTCCAGGAAGTTATAGCTGCCGCCATAGTCATAATGACCGTTGCCGTTGAAGTCGTCATAAGGCTCACCCGGGTCATACTGGTAATTGCGGCCGTCAAAAATGCCGTTGCCGTTGCGGTCCAGGAAAGGAATTCCGGGCTCCCAGCGGCAACCTTCCGAACCCAGCTCACACGGGCCGTCGTAGCGGCCGTTGTGGTTGAGGTCATGGTTCTCGATGCCGGTGCTCCGGATAAAGACGTCGATACCCCGGTCATAGATCCCGTTGCCGTTGACGTCGGTGAACGGCTCGCCCAGAATCGAGTCGCCGTCGATATAAGGCTCCGGGTTGCGGTTGTTGATGTTGGACACCAGGTTCTCATCGAGAACACCATTGCCGTTCTTGTCATAAAGAATATCGCCGGAGTCCCAAACGCCGTTGCCGTTGATGTCGATAAACGGCTCGCCCTCGAGACTGTCCTGGTAACCGTTATTGTTGAAGCGGAACCCGGACCACGTATAGTCGGTCCCGCCCTGTACGTTTTCATCGTAGAGATATTCCCCGAAAGTGTAAGCCGGACCGTTCACGTCCGTGCCGTAAATGGCCGAATCCGGGAACAGGTTGATAATCGGTTCCGGGGCGTCATAAACGCCGTTGTCGTTCTGGTCCTGAAAGCTTTCCCATTCGGTATCCAGATCGAATTCGTCGGGATTCAGGCCCTGGCCGGGATTGTTCGGGTCGCCGGGTTTCTGGTCATATTTAAACGTATAATAAGACACCACCAACTCGTAGTTCATATCTTTCGAAATCGCCTGGGAAACCTCCAGCGAAAGAGATTTCCAGTCTTCCATGTAAACCGGGGCGGTGGACGACGAATAGCGATAGTCCCAGGTATACCGGTCGAAGACCGTACCGTGCCGCTGAGAATTCTTGTAGGACAGGATGAATTTCAAATTCTGTTTGGGCCGGAATTTCAGGTTGGCCATCCAGTAATAACGGTTACGCAGGCGCTCCGGAATCTGGAGGCCGAAGAAATCAAAGAAGCCGTAATTGTTCCGGGTGCTCGGGGTGTCATAAGAATCGTACTGGTAAAAGCCGTCGTCCTTATCGATTTCGGCGTAGAAGTAATAAGTGAATTCCTTATCCTCCAGGAAATTAAGTCCCAGTGCCGGGAGAATCTTGTTTTTGAAAAGCGGATCCGGACCGGAAAGCGAGAACCGCGTATAGTCATAGTTACGCGAATATTCGTTCAGGTCGGAGTTCCCCAGGTCATCGGTGATATACTGGAAGTTGATCCGGGTGTTATCCTTGGACCCGGTCTGAGTTGAGATTTTAACGATACCGCTGAGAGCGTCACCGTATTCGGGGTCAAAACCGTCTTTAATAATCTGAATCTCCTGAATGGACCCTGACACCAGCGAAAGGTTCGCTCCCGTCTGGCCCATACCGCCGAGGGGGTCGCCGATTGGTACACCGTCGAGAATGTAAGAGACCTCGCCGGCCCGGCCGCCGCGGATAAATACTTCACCGGTCGAAGTGGTCTGAACTCCGGCCACCTGTGACAGTAAAGCATCCACCGTCTGCACCGGTTTGTGCTTGATCGTCTCCGAGGTAATGGTCAGCTTGTTCTCCGTCTCAAAACGGTCAATCACGTCATGTTTACCGACGACCTCGATCGTTTTGTCGAGGTCGCTGACTTTCTTGGTCAGCTGCTGAGAAACCTCGGTAGTCAAGTCAGCGTTCACCACCACATTAGTAACTTCGACAGTGTTATATTCGATAGAAGAGATCTTAATCGTATAGGTTCCGGGTTCCAGGTGAGGGATAATATACTTACCATCGAGGTCTGTGAAGTTACCAAACTTGGTCCCAACGACCAGTACCGAGGCATTAATAACAGGCTCCCCCGTTTCAGCTTCAATGATATTTCCCTTAATCTGACCGAATGCCGCCCCGAAGGCGGCGGTAGGCATAATCAGCAGACCGACAAGGAAAATCGCTAGCAGAGTATAGAACCTCTTTTTATCGAACATTACAATTCCTCCTTGAGATATTTAAACAGTAACATTTATCTAACTTAATTTATATCTTGGATTTTTTTAAACAAAGTGGTAAGGGAACTTTGCTTTTTTCCAACCCATCCTCATAAAAAATACGTCTATAACCCTATTAATAGTTGGAGCTTAATGTTCACACTCCTTTTAAGCTCGAAAGATAGGTCAAAAAAGTCACACAAGTCAAGCAATTTTTCTCCTTAAATAACCTAAGCTCCTATCATAAAAGACTATTGATAACGCCTATTTGTTTAATATCCTTCTTGGATTAAGGCTATTTTTTTTTATTAAAATTTGCATATCTTTAATTTTTTCAAGCTCCTCCGGGGAGTTTTCCGCCGCCGACAAATCGAGATTCAAAAAAGAGGCCACAGCTTCGCAAAAAATTTCCGCTATTTCATTAAATTCTTTATTGACAACCGTTTGTTTGCCGGATACCGGACATAGCCAGCCATCATCCAGAGCCGGATGCGAAACCACTCCGTTCAACTTGACTGAGCCGTGCTGCAAAAGAGAAGTGCCGAGACGCTTCTGGGCGGAAGCGATTATCTTCCGATTTTCGGAAACCAGCTCATATTTGGCCCTGGAAGCGAAACAGGGAGCTTTGTGAAAAAACTCCGGCCGGGCGTTTTCACGTGCGGATTGACGCACATAGTCAGCCTTAAGTCCCAGCTTTTTCAAAAAATGCGCCAGGGCGCCGGCGAGAGCGTGCGAGGTGGCCGACACGGAGCCGACCAGCTTATCGTTTTCCAGGCCGGCGTTGTTGAGAGCGACCGCGTAGGTGTATTCCGAGGGGTCGTGATAAATCGCCCGGCCACCAGTAAGGCGCCGGATAACGGGCGTATCCCCCACCCGGGAAAAATCCAGGGCGGTCTCTTGCCGCTGATTATAGCCAAACGTAATCGCCCCGGGCCGCCAGCGGTAAAGACGCAGGCAGACTAACCCGGGTTCATTCAGGACTCTCGACAACATCCATTCATCGAAAGCCATGTTGAAATATGGGTCGGCGGCTTCGTGTTTGAAAAACAGGGCCGGTTTCATGCCGGGCAGTATAAAAAAAAACACCTCGCGAAACAAGGTGCCGGATAAAAAAAAGTATAATTAAAAGATTATTCGGAGAGGTCGAGATGGTTCAGGTCGATATCGTATTGTTTGATTTTCAAACGCAGAGTCGATTCGGGAATATTCAAACTGGCGGCAGCGTGTTTCTTAACACCCTTATTCTCCTTCAAGGCTTTGATGATAAACTGTTTCTCGTAACCGGACAGGAAATCATAAAGGGAATACTGTTCGTTGAAAACCACTTCCTCTAGCGGCGCCGAGAAACCGGGCTGGTCAACCGATTCCGCCTGGTAGAAAGAGATGATTTTACGGGAGACGATATCGGTCTCAATCTTGTTGTTGTCACCGGCCAGAAGCACGAGTTTTTTGATCTCATTTTCAAGTTCCCGGACATTCCCCGGCCAGTCATAAGCCACCAGGTATTTCATCACCGGCTGCGTGATTTCCTTGCTGCTGCCCTCAAGGAAATGCTCAACCAAAAGCGGGATGTCCTCCTTGCGCTCCCGAAGCGGCGGTAGGCGGAAGGTCAGTGCCGTCAACCGGTAGAAAAGATCCTGGCGGAAGGTACCTTTTTTCATCTCTTCTTTCAAGTTCTTGTTGGTGGCCGAGATAACCCGGACGTCAACCTTGCGCGGGGTTGATTCGCCCAAACGGACAAGTTCTTTTTCCTCCAGGATCCGGAGAATCTTGGCCTGGATGGTCAGAGGCATATCGGCGATTTCATCCAAGAAGAACGTCCCGCCGTCAGCCTCCTCGAACAAACCCGGCTTGTCGTTGTTGGCGCCGGTGAAAGCCCCCCGCTTGTAACCGAACAACTCCGATTCCAGTAGGGTTTCGGGCAGGGCCGCGCAGTTGACCGAGATAAAGCGCTTGTCACGACGGCAGGAGTTATAATGAATCGCCCGGGCCAGAACATCCTTGCCGCTGCCAGTCTCGCCCTCGATGGAAATAGATATATTGGAATCGATGACCTGGTTCACCTGGGCCAGAACTTCGAGCAACTGGCTGTTCTGCGTGATGATATTCGGGAAAGCCGCTTTCTCCATCAACTGGGCCTTAAGGCGACGGTTGTCCTCGATAAGTTTTTTCTTCTGCAATTCGGCCGCCTTGAAAACGAGAATATCCGAAAAACCGACGGCGAAATTGAGCTCGACCTGGCTGAAAGGATTCAAAGTATTATTAAACGATTTCTTGTCGAGATAAAGGAAACACCGGGAGTTGTTGCTCTGCATGGGCACCACGATAATCGAGGCGATTAAATCCGGCTCATCGGGGAAAAGGTCGTTCACATAAGGGTCCCGCCGGCAGTCCAGAAGTAGGGTGGGCCTTGTAAGGGAGATTTCCTCACCCAGCAACTGTTGAATATTCTCGGCGAATTTCTTTTCCTGGAAAGGCGACATGGCGGTGGAAGAGATGATGGGATTGGTCTCGTAATCGGGATAATAAACGATGGCCCGCTGGGCGCCGGTCCGCTTGAGAAGAATATTCATTATCTCATCCATCTGGCCGGATTTCAAATCATCGACCTCGTCCTGGGTGATGAGGTTGCCGAAAATCTTGAATTCGTTTTCGTTGGAGATTGACAGGGCGATGGCCTGGTCGGCCATCGACTGCAGGAACTGGTTAACCGCCCGGGCCTTACCCTTTTCGCCCAGGTTTAGGAACGTTTTTTCGGCCCGGCTGAGCTTTTTGAAACCCCGCGAGAGATTGCCCTGCTGGCAGGCGAAAATACCGGCTTTGAAATCAGCCTCAGCCAGCCAGAAATTAACTTTCAACTTTTTGAAAATACGGCGGGCTTCGTCATAGGTCCCCTGAATCTTTTCAAACTCATCGACTTCGGCCTGCTGGCGGATTTCCGCCGCGATCAACAGCGTCTTGGCCAACTCATAGGGGAATTCCACTTCGCGAAGGATTTCCACCGCCCGATTGATATACTCGAGAGCCTCCGCGTGTTCCGAACGCATGGCGTACACCCGGGCGATAGCCCGATAAGCCATCCCCACTTCGGCCTTTTCACCGATTTTCTGAGCCACTTCAAGGGCCTTCTGGCCGTATTTCATGGCTTCTTCGATGTAATCGAGCTCCAGCTCCACCTCGGCCAGCAAACGACAACTTTGAGAAACAAGAGTATTACCGGGTGAAAGCAACAGGGCTTCTTTGTAAGCTTCGGTCAGATAATTCTTAGCCTGGTAAATATCGCCCTTATCCAGAGCGAATTCGCCGGCGAACTCAAAATATATGACTTTTTCGGATTTAAGATTTTGCTTTTCGATGATATTCAAAGCCTTGTTGTAAAGGCTCAAGGTTGTACTGTAATTGCGGCGTTTGAAATGAAGATACCCGAGTGAAAGAAGGTTGACAGCCTGGGCTACTTCCTGATTGTGTTCGGCGTTATATTTCAGGGCATCGTTAAGATTTTTTTCGGCTTCGTTCCACTGGCCGACGAGAATGCGGGTCATACCGGCGTTACCCGTAATCTGGGCTACCTTGCGGGGATTATCGGAAGCTTTTTCAATCGCCTCATCGAGAAATTCCAGAGCGGCGGAGAAATTACCTCGGTAAAAAGCGACACGGGCCAATTCGTTCAGGGAATCGACCTGGCTGAGAGCGTCGGTGGCCCGCCGGAAAGCGGCCAGACTGTCGCGAGCCCGAATCTCCGCATTCTTCAAATCGCCGATTTGGGAATAAGCCTTAGCCAGCGTCAGTTGAACCCGACCGTAATGCCGGTTTAAGGGAAAGCCAGCCAGAATCTTGGCCGCCCTAAGACCCGCCTCAACGGCTTTTCGGTAAACGCCTTCATAGTACTTGACCTCGGCCTGCAGCAAGAGATATAATCCCAGCTCATGTTCCGTGCTCTCAAAATTCTGCTGGTCTAAAAGGGCAAACTCCTTTTGAGCGACCCGGTACTGTCTCTGCCTTAATAACTCTTCGACAGCCAGAAGGCGATTATCAAAAGTATATTTCTGTGAGGGAACCTGCATTATACTTTTTACTTTGTTTAAAAAAATATTAATTATTTCATTTCGCCGAAATTTTCACTACGGCCGCTTGCTCACTATTACTTCCTTCCGTTTCGGTCATGATAATATAGGTATCCGGTTGATAGAAGTAAAAAGAACTCATGATGAAGAAAAGAATTTGAGAAGTGACACCATCGATAAAATCGGGATCGCCAGGATCAACATAATTGCTGGTTATAATCACTTGAGTCGTGGTGGTGTCTGGCTTATCATCAATGGGATCATCTTGAGTACCCGTATCATCAGCATCCCAGGGATACCCATCACCATTACCAGAAAATACAGGGGCAGCAATAAAACAAGTAATCACAAATGCTAAAAGTATCAATAATAGCATAAATTTTTTAGCATGCATGACATTGCCTCCTATTAAAAAAGTATTACTTTCTAAACAAAAGCAACAAAAAATGGTTCACATATATTTCAACGCATAATTTGCCACTTGTAATTTAAAAAATAGCTATCACTTTGTCAAGCAATATCATAGGTTTCGCAAATTTTGCGCCGATATATTATTTTAAGATTTTAACGGATAAATTTCCGGGCCAGAAAGGATTTGTTGATAAATATTGCGTTTTCCGGGCAGATTTCATGACAGCACCAGCAGCTGATACATAACTCCTTATCCACCAGCGGGGTAGAGTTATCATCGAGCTGCCTCATGGCCTTGGTCGGGCATGAATTCACACAGTCGCCGCACAGCACACAGCTGTTTTCATCGACTTTCGGTCGCATCCAGAGAAAAGGACCGATCGCGTCCATCAGAAATTTGGGCAAAAGCTCCAGGGCGCGGTTGGAGGTCAGCTCGAAATCGTCTATTTTTACCGAATTAAGCATCTCCCCGACTATTTCGATACCTTCCAGCCAACCGATGCCCAGGCCGGCCTCGGCGGCGTATTTTATGGTATGCACTTTCTGGGGGGTCAGACCTATAATGGAGGCAGCCACCGTATCGAGTGCCACCGCGTCGGTAGAGGCCAGGAGCATTTTTCCCCCGCGCACCGTCCCGGAAGCCGGGCCGTCCCCCTCCATCATCAGGATAGCGTCCATAATATTCAAACCCGGCTGGACGGCGGAGAAGATATCCACCACAATACGGGAAAAATGCCTCGGGTTGGGGGCTTCCTTATGGTATAGCCCTTTCCTGAAACCGGGCACCGCGCCGAACATATTTTTTATCGCCCCGGTCATTAAAGTCAGGACATGGGTTTTGAGCTTGGGGAGATTGATAATGAAATCGGCCTCGAGCACCGGTTTGGATATATAATAAGTGCGGGGGCCGACCTTGATCGGTAGGGTACCGGAGCGCTCAAATCCGACCAGTTCCAGGTTATCCCGTCGGGCAATCTCGGTCAGGCCGGTATTGTCCCAGACCCGCTGGATACCGGTTTTGGCTCCGGCCGGGGAATCCCCTATTTTGACTTCTGCCCCCAAATCGCGCGCCATGCCGGCCACCGCCGCCACCAGCTCCGGGTGGGTGGTTATAGCCCGGTCGGGAGCCTTGGCCGACAACAGGTTCGGCTTGACCAGAACTTTCATCCCCGGCTTGATAAAGCGCTCCAAACCGCCGATAAGATCGAGCACCTCACGCAGTTTTTCCTCCAGGGACCGGCGCTCGTATGAATCGGCCCGGACGATAGCTACTTTTGGAATGACATCTTTTAACACGACATTATATATACGCAACCAAAAGCCAGATTATAGCTGGCATTTTCCATAAAGCTAAACCCGACGAAGAGCTTAAAACCTTGAAAGGATAAACCGGCTCGACTTCAAGAGCAAGATTTTTTAAAGATTATTTTAATAAGGAGTTGAAATCCACAAAGCCATATATATGAGGCCTCAGGGTTACTTTTTATGGACCTTGACTTTCATAATCCGCTGCCCCTCAACTTGTTCCACGTCAAAAACAAGATTGTGCCAGCGAATTTTATGCCCTTCCCGGGGCACCGAGCCGACCAGGTCGTAGATCAAACCCCCAACCGTGTCGTAATCTTCCTGGGGATAGTCAGTATCGAGATAATCCTGGAGATCCTCGACGAGCAATCCGGCGTCAACCAAATAAGTATTGGTGGCGATTTTTCTGAACTCGGCCTCTTCGGAATCATGTTCATCCTGGATTTCCCCGAAAATTTCCTCAAGGATATCCTCCAGCGTGACCAGGCCGGCTACGCCGCCGTACTCGTCCACCGCCACGGCGATATGAAATTTCTTAAGCTGAAACTCCCGAAGCAGCTGGCCGATTACTTTCGATTCGGGGACATAATAGGGTTTGCGCAGGTAGTTTTTAATGACAAACTCTTCCCCCCGCTCCGGCATCCGGTTAAAGAGGTCCTTGACATAGACGATACCCAGGATGCGGTCGATGCTTTCGTCGTACACCGGGTAACGGGAGTAACCGTGCTTTAAGACCAGCTTATGGATATCGATAAAACTCAGTGATTTTTCGATACCCACGATATCTATCCGGGGAACCATAATTTCCCGCACTACCGTTTCATCGAGGAGAAAAATCTGGCCGATCATCTCTTTTTCGTCTTCTTCCACGATGGCTTCGCTGATACCGGCCTGTTCGGCCAGGGTTTCGATAGCCCGCTCGACGATATCTTCTTTGTCCTTTTCCGAAACCTGTTCTTCCTTGTTGATACGCATGAGAGCCTTGCGATAGGCGCTCACCACCGGGAAAAAGATAAAATATATCAGCGTGATCAACCACAGGTGGCGGGGCATGCTGCTTTTATAAGATTTGCGGGCCGCCCGCCGCGCGAAATATTCCACCCAGAAAATCTGCGAGAACCAGATCAGGGCCAAACCGACCGGATATACATAGAGAAAACCGAGGTCGAACCAACGGGTCACGGACTGCAGGATATAACTGGTCAGGACGGTAATCACGATCAGGGCGAAAGACTTGTACACGGTCGCGATTTGCATAAACGCCCGCGGGTCGTCGGCCATCTTCTTCAGGGCCTCCCGGTTCTTCCTTGAAATATTGGGGAACAGAGTAACGATATCATCGGGGTCGATATACACCGCCAAAGAATAGAAAGAGACGATATAAGCTGACAGGAAAAAGCAAACTATGAGAATTAAAAACAACCACTCCAGCACCGCTTATCTCACCTCCCCACTGATTCAAGGTATTGGTTTTCGATGGCTTTCATTATTTTCTCATCGGTTTTTTTCACATGGTCAAAACCGAACAGATGCAAAAGCCCGTGGCAGAACAAGCGCAGGTATTCTTCACTCAAAGTAGTTTCGTACTCGGTCGCCTGCCGCCGGGCGGTTTCGGCCGAGATATAAATTTCCCCGAAAACACTGTCGTCGTCCTCCGGGTTGTCCAGGTTGAACGACAGGACGTCAGTGGCCTTGTCCTTCCGCCGAAACTTCCGGTTAAGGCGCCGGATGTTTTTATCGTCGGTAATAACCAGGTTGACTGTCCCCCGAACCGACCGGCGAGCTTTGCGGGTGGTAAACTCATCGAAAAGCCGTTTAATCCGGGCGGCGGGCAAACGGGCCGGGGTTTCCTTGAATATCCGCAATTTCATATTACTCCTCGTCATCCTTCTTGGGATAAACCACCCGGTGATGAAACGCGGCGATAAGCACCTGGGCGAAAGCCTCTTTGATACGGGCCAGGTCGCGCAGGGTCAAGGGGCATTCTTCCAACTCGCCCGACTGGAATCGGTCGCTGATTATCCGCTGGATGAGATTGTTTATCCGAGCCGGCTTGGGGTCTTCCAGTGTCCGGCTGGCCGCCTCCACGGCGTCGGCCAGCATGACAATCCCCGTTTCCCGGGTTTGCGGTTTGGGACCGGGGTAACGGAACTTGTCGATTGACGACGGATCGGCGCCCTGCTCCAGGGCCCGGTTGTAGAAATAACTCATCACCATCGTCCCGTGATGTTCCTCGACAAAATTCAAGACGTCGTCGGGAATATCCGCCTCCTCCCCCAGCGCCCGTCCCTTCTTGACATGGGAGGAGAGAATCAACGAGGACATGGTCGGGGTCAGGGATTCGTGTTTCGAGGTTACCCCGAGCTGGTTTTCGACGAAGTACTCGGGTATTTCCATCTTCCCGATATCGTGATAATACGAGCCGACCCGGGCCAGAAGGGAATTGGCGTTGATGGCCTTGGCGGCCGCCTCGGCCAGGTTGCCGATAATAATCGAATGGTGATACGTCCCCGGCGCCTCGATAGCCAGCCGCTTCAGGAGAGGATGGTTCAAATCGGATAGCTCCAGCAGGGTGGAATCAGTGGTAAAACCGAACAGGGACTCAAAAAATGGCAGCAGGAAAAATATAATCGGAATGGTGATAATACCGGTCACGACGCCGTAAACCACATCCTCGAGAATTTCCGGGTTGGGAGCGAACTTAAGGCTTTCGACCAGGATTATCAAGAACACGTAACATAAGACAATCGAGAGCATGATTCGGTAAAAATGCGAGCGCTTGCGCACCGAGCGCGAAGTAAAGCAGGCCACCAGCCCGACAATCATCGTCATCAGGGTGATACTGAAATTGAAACGGTGCATGATACCGAACAGGAGAGCCAGGATTATGGTGGAGAGTATCCCCACCTCGGCGTCGAAAAGAATCGTCACCATAATCGGCAGTACCGCCACCGGATAGAGGTAGATTGACACGCCGCCGAAGAAATCCACCATGTAAACCAGAAACAGCTGCAGGGCGAAAACCAGAAACAGCGCCAGCAGCTTGGGATTGGAATGAAAGATAACTTTACGGAAATAAAACAGGAAAAGGTACAGAGCGGCAAATATCGTCAACACCAGGACAATGCGGGCCAGGACCGGCAGAAACGCCTTGAACCAGCTTTCCTTGGCGGCCTGGAGGTGCTGCAGGCGGGCCATCTCGATTAAAATTTCCTCGACCGGCTCGGTGACTTTCTGACCCTCGCGGATGATGATATCCGAAGTCTTGACAAGCTTGCGGACGTTGGATATCTGCGCCAGTTGTTCGTCCACCCGGCGTCCATACTCCTCCATATTGACCCACAAATTGGGTTGGATGAAATTCTTCCCCACCAGGTAATAAAAATCTACATCAATCGAATCGGTGGCGCCCAGGCGGTTGAGAGCGCTCACCAACTGGGCGTAGACCATGGCCATATCCTTGAGCTGGTCCCGCTGGTGAATCGTTTCCCGGCTGCCGCGCCGGATGACTACCATCTTATTGCGGCTCGGGGGTATGTCGTTCAGATTCCTCAATACCCCGACTTTATAAACCTCCTCGCTGTATATCTTTTCAAGTTGAATGAGGAGCTTGCTCAGGTTGACCGAGGTATCGAGCGAGCGCTCGATAGCGGTCCGGCTGAGCAGGGGGTATTTTTGAGCGATGTACCTGACATATTCGGCGTTGCGGGCGGAATCCGAGATATCGTTTTTATGCCTCAGGGAATCCACCACCCGGATAAAGCGGCGCAGGCCGTTGAAGGCGCTGCTGCTCAACGAGGTGTCATAATCAATCAGGTAGGGAATCGAAAAACGAATCTGCTCTTCCTCGTCTTTTAATTCCCGGTCGGATTTAAAGACGGTGATATCGAAAGGCGCCAGGATATCCTGCTGGGCGGTTTCTCCCTTGCGGGGGATATCCAGCGGTTCGTAAACTTCCTCGCCGGGATAGAATACGGCGATTAGTACCGAGAATACCACCAGGTACAAAGACTTGATGGTTTTCGAGCGCACCGTCAGGGCGCGTTTCTGGCGGCTTTCCGTCTGGACTTTTAAAAGCTTTTTAATCCGGCGCTTTATTTTTAATAATAATGAAAACAAGCGGCGAATCTCCTTTTCGCCTTAAGATTTTTTCTTCGACTTCTCGTATTTCTCATACGCCTTGATGATGTTTTGGACCAGGTGATGGCGGATGACATCCTTTTCCGTAAGATAGACAAACTCTATTCCTCTAATATTTTTCAAAATGGTCTGGACTTTGACCAGCCCCGAACTGCGGCGGTCATCGAGGTCAATCTGGGTGATATCGCCGGTGATGACGGCCTTCGATTTTTCCCCGATCCGGGTAAGAAACATTTTCATCTGGGCGTTAGTGGTGTTCTGGGCCTCGTCGAGAACCACAAAAGCCTCGTTGAGGGTGCGGCCGCGCATAAAGGCCAGGGGGGCGATTTCGATTATGCTCATCTCCAGGAGCTTTTGAATCTTGTCGGGCTGCAGCATGTCGTAGAGGGCGTCATAGACGGGGCGAAGGTACGGGTCCACCTTGGCCCGGATATCCCCGGGCAGGAACCCCAGCGACTCCCCGGCTTCCACCGCCGGCCGGGTGAAGACAATCCGGTTGACGCGGTTGGCCTTTAGTTCCGCGACGGCCATCGCCACCGCCAGGTAAGTTTTACCGGTTCCGGCGGGACCGATGGAAAAAACGATATCGTTCTTGTCGACCGCCTCGACATATTTGGACTGGCCGACGGTTTTGGGCTTGATGGCTTTTTTCAGGGCGCTGGTCAAAAGGGCCGCGGTGGAAATTTCCGGCGCCGGACCCTGGCCGTTCTCCTGCACCATGGCGATGGCGTAATTGATATACTGCTCGGTGATGATATCCCCCTGTTTAACGCGGGTTACCAAGTCACCCAGGAGCCGCAAGACCCGCTCGACATCCTCCGGCGGGCCCTCGACCAAAACCTTATCGCTGCGGGCTATGATTTTGCACAAAAAGCGGGTCTCGATTATCCGCAGGAAGACATCGTTCTGCCCGAAAAGCAGTCTTTGGTCGATTTCCCCGATATCGTAAGTGCGGGTCTTTTTTATTTCGGTATCCATATTTATCAGGCTTTCCGCTCTTCCTTAACGGTTATCCCCAGTTCCTCGAGTTGGGCCGGCTCGATGGCGGTCGGGGCGCCGTCCATCACCGACAGGGCATTGGTTGTTTTCGGAAAAGCGATAACGTCGCGGATGGAATCACTGCCGACCATCAGGGCGATAATCCGGTCCAGGCCGGGCGCGATACCGGCATGCGGCGGGGCGCCGTACTCCAGGGCCCGCAGCAGAAAACCAAACATCCGCTCCGCCCGTTCCTTATCTATCCCCAGGATGGCCAGGATTTTTTCCTGCAATTCGCGGCGGTTTATCCGCTGGCCGCCCGAGGCGATTTCTATACCGTTGACCACCAGGTCGTACTGCAGGGCCTTGGCTCGCCGCCAGGGATGGGCCAGGTCGGTGCCGGGCAGGTCGCAGGTGAAACCCTCGTCGATAAGCGGCAGGTCCTCCTCGTGGGGATGCGAAACGATATTATGCATGGCCTCGAAACGATTCATCTCCTCGTTATATTCGAACAGCGGGAAATCCGTCACCCATAAAAACTTATACTGACCGGTTTTTACCAAACCGTGCTCGCGGCCAAGTTTGAGCCGCAACTGCCCCAGGATAGATTCCGTTTTGAGTTTCTTGTCGGAGATGATGAAAAGAGCGTCTCCGGCCTCGACCCCGGCTTTCAGGCACAGCTTGTCTTTGATTTCTTCGCCGATGAATTTCAATATCGGCGACTTGTCCCCGGCTTCGGCGCGAAGAATATAGGCCAGCCCCCCGGCGCCGTGTTCTTTGGCCAGGTCGGTCAGGTTATCGATTTGCTTGCGCGAATATGAACCGCCCCCCTTGAGTACGATTCCTTTAACCACCCCGCCGGCTTTGACGTTGTCGGCGAAGACCTTGAAAGCGCAGTCCTTGACGGTATCGCTCAAATCGATGATTTCCATGCCGAAGCGAAGGTCGGGTTTGTCGATGCCCCAGCGGGACATGACTTCCTCGAACGTGAAGCGCGGAAAGGGCGTTTCGATATCTATATTAAGAACCTTTTTGAACAGGTCGGCCATCATCCCTTCGGCCACCTCGAAAACATCGTCCGGCGTGACATAGGACATTTCGATATCAACCTGGGTATGTTCAGGCTGGCGGTCGGAACGCAGGTCCTCGTCGCGCAGGCACCGCGCCAGTTGGAAATATTTATCGAACCCGGCCACCATGAGTATCTGTTTCAAAAGCTGCGGCGATTGCGGCAGGGCGTAAAACTTCCCTTTTGATACCCGGCTGGGGACGACATAGTCCCGGGCGCCCTCGGGAGTGGAGCGTATTAAAAGCGGGGTTTCGATTTCATAAAAACCGCGGCTGTCTAAATATTTTCTTATCGTCATAGTGGCCTCATGACGAATACGCATATTTTCCTGCAGGGGTTTGCGGCGAAGGTCAAGATAGCGATACTCCAGCCGTAACAAATCGCTAGCTTTGGTCTCGTCCTCGATTTCGAACGGCGGGGTCTTGGCCTCGGCCAGGGTATAAAAAGCCTCGGCGTTGATTTCGATTTCCCCGGTGGCGAGTTTCGGGTTGGTCGTTCCTTCCGGACGTTTTTGTACTTCACCGACCACGGCCACGACAAATTCATGGCGGGCGCGTTCGGCCTCGGCCAGCATTTCGGGGTCGAAAGTCTGGGGATTGATGACCACCTGGGTTAAGCCGTAGCGGTCGCGCAGGTCGATAAACAGCAAACCGCCCAGATTACGGTAGCCGTCCACCCAGCCGTTCAAGCGGACTTTGGCGCCGTTATCAGCCAGCCGGAGCTGGCCGCAGTTATGAGTTCTCTTGAGTTCTGAAAATAGCGGCAAATAATCCTCGTTAACTATTTGTAATCTATATAATTATCGGCAATTCCACCTTATTTTTAAAGGCGCCGACTTCGGGTTTTTCCAGCCGGAAAGTACGCTTTTTCAGACCATAAGTCAATAGTCCTTATTTACCCGAAATAAGGCCGGGTCATGATAAGAGAACAAAATCAGTGTTTTTTACCCTTGAAAAAAACGGAAAAATTATATAATATTGGTGCTCTAACAACCTTCAAGCCCTGCTTATGGAATCGGCGGAGCTTAAATAATGTTAGAGTAATATAGACAACCGGTCGCACGGTAGTATGCGACCTCCCATAAAGGCGTTTTATAAACCCCGTCCGGCGCCCGTAACCCCTTGACAAATGAGGCTATTTTAACCTATAATGGCTCAATTTTTAAGGTAATTGCGTCGATAAAGAATAATATTATGAGAATTTCGCGATTTTTGACAGAAGAACACATCAAGCTCGAGATGAACACGGTCATCGAGCCGCTCGAAGAGGGCGCTTCCCTCGAGAGGTGGCGACAGGACGCCAAAGGAAAGATTCTATCCGAGTTGATAAACCTGCTGGAGAAAAACGGCCGGATCGGTAACCGCACCAAATTCCTGCTTGATTTTGTCAACCGGGAGAAAAAAGCCTCCACGGCTATCGGTGACGGTATAGCTATCCCCCATATCCGCTCCCTGCAGGCGAAAGAATTCATGTTAGCTTTCGCCCGCTCGACCGCCGGTTACGATTTCGAATCGTTCGATACCAAACCTATTCATCTTTTCTTTGTCATGGCCGCACCGCCCTATGATGATTCGCTTTATTTGAAAGTGTTCAAAACCCTGGCGGAAATGCTCCGTTTTGAATCGTTCCGCAAAGAGTTGATGTCGTTAACTTCCCCCGGTGAAGTCATCCGCGCCATCCGCAACATGGAATAACCTTTTTTTTTTCGTATTACAAATTCCCATCCATTTCAGAGACATAGATTGAATCCTTGACAAATTCTGCCAGAGTGGATATATTAAGACAGATTTACACCTCCTGTATTTTCAACCTCGATGATACAAACATCGATTTTCGATAATTGAAAAATTAAATCATATATCCCAAGGAGGTCTTTCCATGAAAAAGATTGTACTCCTCACTACAGCCTTTATTCTGGGTGTCTTTTTAATCCTGACTCAGGCGGATGATTTATCCCCGACTTCCGCGTCACCTTACGAGATAACTCCTGACCCGTTCAAACAGGGCGATAATATCAGCCTCGGGGAGCAGGCTGGTTTTTTCTGCCCGTATAATTCCACATTCTACGGCCAACCGGCTCACGGCCCCGGCGACAGCTGGAGTATCGGCATGTCGGACAAATATTCCGGTTACCTGATATACGATGACTTTACCGGCGCCGGCACCATAACCGGTATTCACTTCTGGGGAACCACGGCTACCATAAGCGGCGGCCCCTGGAGCCCCTGCTCCGAAAACCCGGAAGAGTTCGGAATAATTTTCAAGGATGACAACGCCGGTTATCCCGATCAGTTGGTGGCAAGTCGCTATGTTACAATTCAGGGCACGCCCACCGGTCAGTTTTACAGCGGTTTCGAACTTTACAGTTATGAGACCAGGTTCGAGGTGCCGATTGAACTCGATGGCGGCTGGCTTTGTATATACGGCTCGGGCGGTGACGAGGATTGCTGGTTTGGCTGGGTCAGCGGTACCGGCGGCGACGCTCACTCCTGGCAATATGACGGCTCAACCCCGAACGACCGTTACTTCGACCAGGCTTTCTGCCTGCTAACCGAAGGTTGCCCGGAATGGGTCACGGACTTCGGGCAGGCTCCGATATTACCCCCGGCCAGTAATTTCCGTACCTCCGATGACGGGATGATACAGAATTATTGCATTTACGAAAATTTCTCCGGGGTTAACAAGGTCGCCAGTCTGCATTTCTGGGGCATAACGGGTCAATATGTCTCCGGGTGGTCTCCCTGTGCGGAAAATCCAACGACTTTCTATATAAAATTTTATTATGATAACAGCGGGACTCCCGGACCCCTGGCGGCGTCCATGACCAAGACCCTCACGGGCAGCCCCACCGGCCTGGATTATATTGGTGGTGACTACGAGATGTATGAGTACGTCGCCTACTTCCCCCCGATATCGATAACCAACGGCTGGGTTTCGATACAGGGTACCGGAGGAGATGTCGACTGCTGGTTCCTGTGGGCGACTTCTCGGGACGTTACGGACAATCATTGCTACCAATGGGACGGCGGTGCACTCTCCGACCAGGCATTCGATATGGCCTTGTGTCTTTTTGAAGATACCGTCTGTTGCGCCGGCACCACCGGCAATGTCGATTGCTCGCTGGAAGAGGTACCGGATATCTCCGATATAGTCCGGCTAATCGATTACCTCTACCTGAGCCATGACCCGTTGTGCTGCCCGCTGGAAGCCGATGTCAACAAGTCCGGCGGCGAACCGGATATTTCCGATATAACCCGGCTGATCGACTTTTTGTACCTGAGCCACGACCCGCTGGCGCTGTGTTATTAAGAATTTCCCTTTTTACGTAAAACTCAAACCGCCCCGTTTTTAAACGGGGTGGTTTTTTTTGTATTTGTTGACATCTCTTCTATTTTCACTATTTATATCTTAAAGAAGATAAGCCTGCTTCTTATAACAAATCCACAGGAGTAATGTATGAATAAAGACGATTGCCTTTATAAATTTATGTTTACCATCTTTTTCCTTTTAATTGCCTTCGGAAACGTCAACGCCCAACCCATCATCGCCGACCACCAGGCAGCGGCCGATTTTCCGCTCATCCCCCACCCTTATATCGAACAGGTGAAAAACACCTATAAAATATTTTACGGCCATACCTCGCACGGCAGCCAGATTGTCACCGGCATGGTCATCCTCAGGGACAGCAACGGCCTGTACGACTTCAACAACGGGGCGGGAACGCTGTCTTTGAGCGAGTACGGCAGCGACCTCGGCCACCTGGGCGACACCAGCTGGGCGCCGATAACCCGCCAGCGACTCGACCAGCCCGGCAACGATATCAATCTGGTCATGTGGTCCTGGTGCGGCGGCTGTTCGGACAATACCGAGGCGGGCATCAATATCTACCTGAACGCCCTGAACGGTCTCGAGACGGATTATCCCGACGTCACCTTCATCTATATGACCGGCCATCTGGATGGTACGGGCGTTGACGGCAACCTTTGCCGCAGCAACAACCAGATCAGGGCTTATTGCCAGACTAACGACAAGATTCTCTTCGATTTCGCCGATATCGAAAGCTATGACCCCAACGGAACGTATTATCCCGACGAAACCGACGCCTGCAACTGGTGCTACGATTGGTGCGCAATAAATCCCGGCTGCTGCAGCAATAGTTGCGCCCATTCACATTGCTTTAATTGCTACCTGAAAGGCCGGGCTTTCTGGTGGATGATGGCCCGAATCGCCGGCTGGACCGAAAATCCCGATTGCTGTGAGGATTTTACCGGCAATGTCGATTGCTCGGTTGTCGAGGCCCCCGATATTTCCGATATCACGCGCTTGATAGATTATCTCTATCTCAGCCACAATCCGCTCTGCTGCGCGGTGGAGGCCGATGTCGATATCAGTGGCGGACAACCGGATATCTCGGATATCACCCGGCTGATTGACTTTCTCTATATCAGCCACGACCCGCTGCCGTTATGTCCTTAAACGGCCATTATCAAACCAGCTGTTCCTATTCCGACATATTTTTTTGTTTCTGAAATAAAAAAATTGATTATCTTATAGATATATTGAATAAGATACTCACCGCTTACAAAACCTTTACTAAAGAAGTTAATTTATTCTTCGGATTTAATAGCTTCAGGAATTTTCCCCAAGCTAAAACAATGCCGGAACAGTTACAACGGGAGGTAATGTATGCGCATGAAACTTTTCTTGTTTTTTTCTACTATTATCCTGTTGGCCGGTCTGTCGGTCCAGGCGATTGATTTTTCAAAGGGGCATATATTCGATTTCCCCGAGGAAAAACTGGATGAGATTCTGGGCCAAAAGATAATCACGGTCCTGTCACTGGAAGAACGGCTGGCCATGTCGCAATACCGTTTCGACGCCGACACTTTTAAACTGCTGGCGATCCTGGTGGACTGGGAGAATCGCCCGGGGGAGTACCCGGCGGAAACATTCGACAGTCTGGTTTTTTTGGGGAATGTCTATCCCCCCGGTTCCGTGGCCGATTATTTTGATGAAGTTTCCTACGGCCAGATGACCGTAACCGGCGATATTTACGGTTGGTACAACGCGGGGACATATCCCAACGACGGCTGGTTCGAATTCGAGGATCTCCTGCCCGACCTGGACCAGTTCATTGATTTCTCGCAGTACGACGGGGACCATGACGGCAATGTCGACGCCGTGATTTTTATCCGCTCTGGAACAGGGAGCGAAGATACCCGCAAACCGGAGGATATCTGGTCGTTCGCCTATATCTATACCCTGGGTTACGGCCCCGGGCCGTTCGACGGCATGATGGTTTCCCGCTGGTGCACCTGCCCGGAACTTCGTCCCCTGCGGGTGCCGACTAACCCCAGAGTATTTTCAGGTGTCGATTCCCTCAACACCGTCCGTGTTTTCTGCCACGAGCTCAGCCATAATATGGGCTTGCCCGACCTCTACGATTACGACAACAAGCTGGACACGACGACTTATTTCGTCCCGGACGATAACAACGACCACCCGGTTTACGACTGGGATATCATGGGCTACGGCGGGTACGGCCTGTTTTCCTTGAAAGCTCCGAATCCCCAGCATCTGTGCGGCTGGAGCAAGAAGGAACTGGGCTGGATAGAGGCCATCCCACTGGTTGGCACGTTTGAAAACCTGGTGCTCTATAACATTGAGACGTATCAGGACAACTCTCTTTACATGTTGCCCATCGACCTGAGCGAGGGGGAATATTTCCTGCTGGAGTACCGTAACCCCCGCTCCGCCGGGAAATTCGACAAGGTCGATTCCGATTTCAGCTGTTTCTTCGCCCCCCGGTTGACTTACGGCGCCGACACCCTGGACCGGGGACTTTTGATAATGCACGTCCACGATTCCCTGACCGGTTTCTGGGGCTTCAACGACGGCACGCCCTCGCTACCCCATTACAGCGTCAAGGTCATGGATATCGGGTACAATCCCGACCGGACCTGCCTGACCAATCCCGAGGGCCACGTCTCCGACACCGCCCAGTGGTGGTATCCGTTCGAGACCCGCAAGGGCGCTCTTTTCTCTGACGATGTCGACGGCCAGGACTTTTTCGGCCCGGAGACCTATCCCAACAGCGACGGCTACGACCGGATAACCGGTATCGAGGTCCGGGTCGATTCCATCGTCGACGACAAGCTGTACGCCTACGTGTACAACCCCTATCCGGACGAGGACCTGGACGGCACGTTTGACGATGTCGACAACTGCCTTAACAAATACAATCCTTTTCAATATGATATCGACGCCGACGGGGTCGGCGACTCCTGCGACAACTGTATTTACGACTACAACCCGGGGCAGGAAGACGACGATGAGGACAATATTGGCAATGCCTGTGAAGGCTGCTGTGTTGGTGTTACCGGCAATGTTGATTGTTCGGAAGAAGAGACGCCGGACATTTCCGACATCACCCGGCTTATCGATTACCTCTACTTGAGCCATAACCCGTTGTGCTGCCCGCTGGAAGCCGATGTCAACAAGTCCGGCGGCGAGCCGGATATCTCCGATATTGTCCGGCTGATCGACTATCTTTACTTATCCCATGACCCCCTGGCGGAATGTCCCTAAGTGAAAATATCATAAAAAAACCGGACGCTCTCGGGCGGCCGGTTTTTTTTATGATGAAAATTTTAGGATTTATTTTCGATTCTCTTCAAACGGCGCCCGGCGGATAGTCCCTAACCGGCATAAAATGATATTTTAAAAAAAGGAAGGTCGGATAAAATAGTTTTGAACATTTCAGGGATAAATCCGTCAATATTACAACCTTCATTAGATATTATTATAAAGAAATTTATAATAATCGTGTTTAAATGAAAATTCAGGAACAAGGTCGAGAATAAAATCGTACATTAATCGGTATCGAGTTTCGGCCTTGTTCGCCTTAAAAAACGGCCATATACCTTGGCCACTTCGCCATAGGTAATAATTGTTTATATTACCCAGAGCGCTTATGTTGCCAGGCCATCTTTGCTTACGGCAAAGGTGGCTTAATTATTTATCTGGCGCCCCACCGCGTTTTTTTTCATAAAAAACATTATTGAGATGTAAGATATCACGTTTCATAGAACTTTATATATAGAAGTGACCTCACACTAAATTTTAATAGTATGGTTATTATTCGGTAAGAAGAAACGATGTCAACCGGCGCAAAATTTATATTCGGCGTAACTGTCTGTGGAATATTCTCTTACCAGCACCTGACAACTCAGGCGGCTTTCGCCCAATTATCCGCGAATGATATCGACAACCTCCGCGAGCGGGGTCGCTGTGAAGGCTGGATCTTCATCGTCGGTGAAACCCCGGCCACCCGTCGGCCGCTACCAAATTCACAGGCCTTTATCAAACCTGAATATCACCTCGCCCGAGCCGCTTTATCCCCCCGCCCGGCCGTGTCGGAACTTCCCGAGGCTTTCGATTGACGGGCCCTGGGCGGCTGCACGATTGACCATTTATATCTGAGTCATTCTCCCCTGCCGGATTGTCCATAGCAAAAGCACCCCTCCTGTGTTCTACAAGAACAGGCCGTCGACGCCCTCCGTGACGGCCTGTTTCTTTATTTACTTTGCAGATGCAAACCAAGCCTTGACTAAATAGCATAAGTTGTTATATTTAAGAGCTTTCGATGATATGCAAATCACCCTGAACTCTGTATATTGTTAGTCTTTCCTGAAAATAAACACCATACGGAGGGACCATGAAAACTTATCGCGCCGCTACATTGATGATAATATCAATCCTGATTATTTTCCTGTTGGCCGGTCCCGCTTTCGGTGACTATGATTGCCCCGCCGGTACGATATTCGGCCAGCCGCCGCATTATCCCGAAGACCAGTCCGCCGCCCAGAATTCCGACGACGGCCCCGAGGAAGCCAAGTTAATATGCGATAATTTCGCTGAGGCCACACATATCGACGGTATCCATTTCTGGGGCATGCACGCTTTTTCCGATTACGCCTGGTTCCCCTGTTCGGAAGACCCGATGACTTTCGAGATAATCTTCTATATCGACAGCCTGTCGCGTCCCGGCCGCGAGGTGGCCTCGTACACCGTCGTGCTCGACGCTGTCTTCACCGGCGTTTATTATTACGATAACACCTTCGAGTTGATGGAGTACACAGCCTCATTCCCAACCGTATCATTAACGGAAGGCTGGGTGTCAATCCAGGGAAAGGGCAATCCCTCCTGTTGGTTCATGTGGCTTTCGTCGCGTGAGAGCCTGGACAGCATGAGTATTCAGTACGGCAACGGCACCAACTATCTGCCCTACGACTTCGCCTTTTGCCTGATCGGCGCGACTTCCTGCTGTATCGGTTATACCGGTAATGTCGACTGCTCGGTCGAGGAGGACCCGGATATTTCGGATATCACCCGGCTTATCGACTATCTCTACTTATCGCACGAACCGCTTTGCTGCCCGGAGGAGGCCGATGTTGACCTAAGCGGCGGCCAGCCGGATATTTCGGACATCACCCGGCTTATCGATTACCTGTATTTATCGCATAATCCCCTGCCGGGCTGCCCCGAAAAGTAAGCTGAAAATAGGCTCGAGGTCCACTTTTATCGATATTTCGGAACAAAATACTTGACATAACAGCCCTTATTCCATATACTATTATAGAGCATTATATCTTAGTTGGGGGAAGTTAAACAGAACATTTCCGGGCGGAGGTGGTAGAGTCAAAATGAAATTTTTCTTTTTATGTTTCTATTTACAGTAACATAAGTCACTCGCTTTTGAAATTCAATTCTATGTAGTCGCAAGTACGCTTCCTTTTGTTCGTCAGCAATGGCGGTCAGCTTTTCGGGTTTAAAAAGTATCAGTTTTATAAATATAAAATCTTAAACATTTAAAACATGGAGGTGGTTTAATGAAAATTAAAGCTTTTCTCGCCCTCATATGTTTAATCATGCTGGCCTGGACGCCCGTTCTGGCCGATGAGGGCGGCGCCAAGGACACCGTGGACATGGTGATTACCGTGATGCCGGATTCTGCGCTGGGTCAGCTTGCTGTCCAGCTCGAGTTATGGGTTTTTGACGATGACGACACCCTGAACGGCGCTTCAATGGGTTTTGGCTGGGACAACCCCAAAATGCAGATGACCAGCGCCACGGCCACGTCCGTTATGACGGACGGTTTTGCCGGTCCTATGTTCTACGACGCCGGCAAAATTGACTCCACCAACGAACGCCAGCGGTTCCAGTGTGTGGGTATCCGTTTCTTCACCCCCGGGGTCTGGCCGAACCCCAGCCGTCAGCTCTGGGTCACTTTCGATTTTACCGTGGCCGCCGACTGGAACACATCGGACGTCGTTCATATCGATACGTTCGCCTTCAATTCCGGAACCAAGTATAAATTCGTAAGCTCAACCGGAGGCGATTTTTTCCCTTACTGGACCGGCGCGATTGATGTTTATAACTATATGGACAGCGACAACGACGGTTTGCCTGATTTCGAGGACAACTGCCCGTATAATTACAATCCCGGCCAGGAGGACGGCGACGGCGACGACGTGGGCAACCTCTGTGACAACTGCCCCACCACGCCCAACGAGGACCAGCTCAATTCCGACGGGGACAGCCAAGGCGATGCCTGCGACAACTGTCCGACCGTCACCAACGAGAACCAGGCCAACAGCGACGGGGACGATTACGGCAACGCCTGCGACAACTGCCCTGACGACCCCAACAACGACCAGACCGATTCGGACGGTGACGGGGTGGGCGACGCCTGCGACCAGTGTCCCGGCTTCGATGACAACCTTGACACTGACAACGACAACATCCCCGACGACTGCGACAACTGCCCGGCCAACTACAATCCCACCCAGGCCAACAGCGACGGGGACGAGTTCGGCGACGCCTGCGACAACTGTCCGGACGATACCAATCCCGGGCAGGAGGACGGCGATAGCGATAACGTGGGCGATCTCTGTGACAACTGCCCGACCACTCCCAACACCAACCAGCAGAACTCCGACGGAGACAATTACGGCAACGTCTGCGACAACTGCCCGAACGACCCCAACAACGACCAGACCGATTCGGACGGCGACGGGGTAGGTAACGCCTGCGACCTGTGCCCCGGCTTCGACGACAACCTGGATGCTGACAACGATAATATCCCCGATGACTGCGACAACTGTCCGGCCAACTACAATCCCACCCAGGCCAACAGCGACGGGGACGAATTCGGCGACGCCTGCGATAACTGTGATTTTGTCACCAACCCCGGCCAGGAAGATGTCGACGGCGATAATGTGGGCAACGCCTGTGACAACTGCATCGACACTCCGAACACCAACCAGCAGAACTCCGACGGCGACAGTTACGGCAACGCCTGCGACAACTGCCCGTACACGACCAACGAGGACCAGCTCAATTCCGACGGTGACAGCTATGGTGACGCCTGTGACAACTGTCCCGTCGAGGACAACGAGAACCAACTTAATTCCGACAGCGACAGTTACGGCGATGTCTGCGATAACTGCCCGACCGTCACCAACCAGAACCAAGCCGACAGCGACGGCGACGGGGTCGGCAACGTCTGTGATATCTGCCCCGGTTTTGACGACAACGTCGATACCGACAGTGACAGCTATCCCGACGGCTGCGATAACTGCCCCGATGACTACAATCCCGACCAGATTAATTTCGACGGTGACCCCATGGGCGACGTCTGCGACCCGGACGATGACAACGACGGTATCCTTGACGATGGCGACTTAAGCGGCACCATCGGCGACAATTACTGCACCGGCGGAGAATTCGAAGACTGCGACGACAACTGCCAGTTCGAACAAAATCCCGACCAGGCCGACAAGGATAACGACGGCATCGGCGACGAGTGCGACGGCTGCTGTATCGGGACAGTCGGAAACACCAACTGCGACGAGGAACAGATAGTGGATATTACCGATATCACGTATCTGATCAGGTACCTGTACATAGAACACGATTTCCCGCTCTGCTGCCCTGAAGAAGCCAATGCTAACGGTAACGAAGATCCCGAACCCGATATCGCCGATATTGTGACTTTAATCGATCACCTCTATATAAGTCATGTTCCTTTGATCGATTGTCCGTAAAAACCAACTAATTCCAAAAAATAAGGCCGTTTTGTTTTTTTATTACAAAACGGCCTTTTAATTACCCGTTCTATGGCCTGGAATAAATATAACAATTGGCTTAATAATTTTTTCGGGGAACTTTGCGGCGGTATATTCATTTTTAATGATTATAAAAGGAGTATGAAATATGGATAATAACAAGATTAAACTAAATATTACCGGGATGACGTGCGGCGGCTGCGCCGCCATGGTCAAAACCGCCCTGGGCACGGTTCCCAATGTCAGCGAGGTTGAAGTGGACCTTCCGACCAACACCGCCACCGTAACCACTACCGGTACACCCCCTGCTCTCGAGGCGCTGATAGCCACCGTCCGCCAGGCCGGATACGACGCGACTTCATCGAACTGAAGCGGCTTTTTTCGGCTTGCGCTCGGAGTACCACACTCCTCCGAGGACTAAAAGGCCGCCCAGGGCGGTAAACAGACCGAACGATTCTTCCAGATACGGCACCGCCAGGGCGGTGGTGGCGACCGGCATCAGGTACAGAAATATCCCGGCTCTGGCCGCGCCGATACGCTTCACGCCCTCCTGCCAGAACCAATGCGCCACTGCCAGCCCCAGCACTCCCAGGAATATCAGGGCCAGCATCGGCTCGGCCGGCAGATGCGCCAGTTTCGACCAGTTCGAACCGCAGCACATATAGCCGAACATTATAACCGCCGATGGCAACAGCACCGCGAAGGTCACCGCCAGCGGGTCTTTTTCGCGCACGACGTCGCGGGTGGCGATAGTATAAAGCGCCCAGGTGTGCGAGCTCGCCAGAATCAGCCAGTCCCCCACACTGGACAGCCAGACGAAATTGAGCAGGTCGCCTTTCGACATCAAAAGCATTATGCCCGCTGAGGCGACAGCGATTCCGATCACCCCTCTCAGACCCAGCTTTTCCTTGAGTATCAGGTACGACATGAGCGCCATCACCAGCGGTGTCACACCCACAATCCAGCCGGTGTTGGTGGCGGAGGTATATTTAAGGCCGAGTATCTGCAAAAATAAGTGGGCGGTCATGATTATGCCGCCGATTACGACCTGGATTTTTTCCTTCCGCGTGAAATTAAATTTCAGCTTTTTTAACCAGATGATTATCAATAAAACCGGCAGCGCCAGAAGCAGCCGCAGGCCGAAAATATCGAAAATGTTCAGATACTCGAGGACAATTTTAGTGGCCACGAAGGTCCACCCCCAGAAAATAACACACAGCAGCAGAAATATCCGCGCGGCCATCATGAGGTCTGCCCGATCGGTTTGATTTTGCTGAATTTTTGCGAGAGGTAAACGCCGAGACTTATCAACACCGCCCCGAACAAGAGCCAGACGGTAATCTTTTCGCTGAGCAGCCACCAGCCGGCGAACATGGCCACCAGCGGTTCGACATACAGAAAAACGCTGACCTCGGCGGCCTTGCTCCGTTTCAACCCCTCCGACCACAGCCAGAACGCGATAGCCAGGCAGAACACGCCCAGGAAAATCAGGCTCAGGTAGGTATTACCCTGCAAAGCCAGGAATTTCTTATAGCCGGTGGTGAAAAGCGTATAGGGCACGAAAACCAGTCCGGCGATAGTGACCATCCAGAAAGTCGCCACCAGCGGGTGAACCTCGCGGGTGATGTCGCGGGTACCGACGGTGTAAAGCGCCCAGGTGCCGCAGGAGGCCAAAAGCAGCAAATCCCCGCGGGAGTCAAGCCAGCCGAGATTGGCCGGGTCACCGTTGTAGGTCAGGATAAACACCCCCGCGAAAGCCAGGATGAGCCCCCCCCACTGAGAGAATCGCAGGCTTTCTTTCAAATAGTAGTTGGCTAAAAGCGCCACAAAAATCGGCGCCGCGGCCAGAATCCAGGCGGCGCTGGAAGCGGCGGTTTCTTTCATCCCCACCGCCATTATCCAAAAATGCAAGAAAACAATAAACGCGGCCACCAGCAGCTTGAGGCGTTTGTTACGGATTTTAAACGGCAGGCCCTTGGCCCTGATTATTATAAAAAGTGTCACCGACGCCAGCATAAAACGCACGGCGATCATTTCCACCGGGCTAACCTCGTACAGGGCGACTTTGATGGCCACGAACGAAAAACCCCAGAAAAGAATCGAGATAAGTAAAAACAGTGAATTCTTATTTAACATCAGGCTGCCTAACCATAAAGTGGAACAAAAGATACCAATTTATTAAGAAAAATAAAACATAATTCGACAGGAAAAGTTTCCCGGTATTTTTGGTATCTTCCATATTTTATGATTGACAAAACCCGGCTTTTTTAATTTATCATTAATAGGAATAACGATAAACTTCATTTTAACGAAAAGCAGGGAATCAAAAAATGAGAAAAATATTAGCGGCTTTAGTAATCGGTTTTTTAATACTTACAATCGGATGCAGCGACGATGATAAGGGCACCGAATACGAGTCCGGCATAAAAATAATCATGCCCCTCACTATCGGCAACCAGTGGTCCTATCGCAATTTTACACAGGACACCCTGGGAGTCCAGCGTGATACCAGCTTAACGGACCTGAACATTTACAAGGATACCGTTATTGAAAGCGTCCGCTGGTACATCACCACCGACAACTACCCTTATAAAATAGGCTCGCTGATAACCAATAAGGACAACGGCCTGTGGGTTTACGGCTCGACGCCGTATCTGATAATCAAATACCCGGCCGATATTTTCGATACCTGGTCGTCGCCCGGCGGTGAGTATGAATATAAGATGGTCGCCAAGGGCGTGATACTGACCGTCCCGGCGGGGACTTTCTCCTGCTATAAATACCGTGGCCGGCCGACCGATACCCAAGACTCTACTTTACTTTATTACGCGCCCGGTTACGGCCTGATCAAGAGCCGCTTCTGGCCGGACGACGG
>Ga0210003_1000166_pt1 | contig 58187 bp, 68 predicted proteins | sample LantaG_FD_182804 | JGI IMG/M metagenome (GOLD analysis project Ga0210003, IMG submission 182804) | Deep subsurface microbial communities from Baltic Sea to uncover new lineages of life (NeLLi) - Landsort_02402 metaG (SPAdes) (version 2) | ecosystem: Environmental > Aquatic > Marine > Oceanic >... | reverse complement strand
CTTTCAGGGCTTCAGCCACGGGCCTGGGGACAAGGTCATCGACGTTACCACCGAGGCTGGCTGCTTCCTTGAGCAGGCCAGAGCTAAGGAACTGGTACTTGAGGCTTGACATCAGGCAGACCAGTTCCAGTTCGGGAGACAATTTCTTGTTCATCATTGCCAGGTCAAATTCCCCGTCAAAGTCGGCGCTCATTCTGAGCCCCCTTACTATGGTCTGCGCCTTCACCTTTCTGGCAAAGTCAACGGTGAGGCCACTAAAGGACTGCACCTCAACATTGGGCAGGTGGGCTACTGCCTTCTCTGCCAGTCCCACTCTCTCTTCAGTAGTGAAGAGAAGATGCTTGCTGGGGGTTTCATAGACCCCGATGATAAGCCTTTCAAAGAGCCTGGCGGCCCTGGTGGCAATATCAATATGCCCGTTGGTTATTGGGTCAAAGCTGCCCGGGTAAATAGCAACAGTCAAGGCTTGCCCTCCTTTCTTTTATCAGGCTAAGCAAATTTTTAGAGCAGGCCAGAAAACTGAGCCAGGAGTGGTGCTAAAACTAAGGATATTATTGCCATTAGTTTTATCATGATGTTTAGTGATGGACCTGACGTGTCCTTCATTGGGTCACCTACAGTATCACCAACCACGGCGGCTTTATGGGCATCCGAACTATTGCCTCCCAGATGGCCGGCTTCTATCCATTTCTTAGCATTATCCCAAGCGCCGCCAGCGTTGCTAAAAGTTATAGCCAGTACGAAACCACTTGTGATAGCTCCCAGCAAGAATCCAGCTAGAGCGAGTGGGCCCAGCACAAAGCCGACAGTAATAGGGGCAGCTACTGTAAGTATACCTGGGGCAATCATTTCTTTCAGCGCTGCTTTGGTGCAGATGTCTACGCACTTTCCATACTCGGGACTTGCTTCTCCCTCCATCAGCCCCTTTATCTCACGGAACTGCCGGCGGACCTCCTTAATTATGGAGAAACTAGCCTTACCTACCGCGTTCAAGGTCAGGGCACAAAATACGGCTGGCAGTACGGCACCAAGGGCCACACCGACAAATACGTGAATATCGAGCAAGCTGACTTCACTAGCTTTCATACCTACTGCCTGAGTGTAGGATAGCATCAAAGCAAGAGCTGTAAGCGCAGCTGAGCCGATAGCAAAACCCTTACCAGTGGCGGCGGTGGTATTACCCAGGGAATCCAGCGCATCAGTCCGCTCCCTGACTTCGTGGGGTAGGCCTGACATCTCGACAATTCCTCCGGCGTTATCGGCTACCGGGCCGTAGGCATCCGTAGCTAAGGTTATGCCCAGTGTGGATAACATGCCAACCCCAGCTATAGCTATACCATAGATACCAGCAAAGTAGTGAGCCACCAGAACAGCAATTGCTACCAGAATAACCGGAGGTAATGCGCTCATCAAACCGATGGCAAAGCCGGTGGTTATAGTAGTGGCTGCCCCGGTTTGGGCTGCCTTTGAGATCTGGCGGGTGGGAGAATAAGTATATGAGGTAAAATAGTTGGTGCTCTCTCCAATTAAAACACCGGCGACCAAACCGGCAAGAATAGCCCAGAAGATACCTAAGTCAGCTTTCAAGAAGTAGACAGTCAGAAAAGCAAAGACAGCGGCCAGGATTGATGCCGAGAGTGTACCCCGGCGAAGAGCCGCTAGCAGTGCTGCCATTTTTGGTATTTCACCAACCTTCACCATGAAGGCTCCGATGATAGAGGCTATGATACCGCCAGCAGCTATCATCATTGGCAGGCACAGCGCGGTAGTCTCATTGGGGACCAGCGCCCTACCCAGAGGAGCTGAGAAGACAGCTATTATCCCCAGTGTCATCGTAGCAATAATCGAGTCAACATATGATTCGAAGAGGTCAGCACCCATGCCAGCTACATCCCCAACATTATCGCCAACGAAGTCGGCAATAACTGCGGCATTTCTTGGATCATCCTCGGGGATTCCCTTTTCGACCTTACCTACCAGGTCAGCTCCGACATCGGCGGCCTTCGTGAAAATGCCACCACCGACTCTGGCGAAGATGGCTACTAACGAAGCACCAAAGCCAAAACCGGGGATGATTTTCAGGAAGTCAGGGTGGCTGCCGAAGCAGAAATAGAGAATGCTCAGACCAAGGATACCGATACTTACCACGCACATTCCCATTACAGTTCCGCTACGGAAGGCAACCTTGAGCCCCTTATTTAGGCTTTTTGCAGCAGCACTGGCAGTTCTATAATTCGACCGGATGGCCATATTCATCCCGATAAAGCCGGCCAGGCCGGAGCAGATAGCACCAAAAATAAAGGACAAGGCTACCCATAAGCCGAGGCTAGGTATCACACCAAGGATAATCCCAATGGCTGCCACGAAAATGATTAGCGTGCGATACTCTCTACCGAGAAAGGCCAGAGCGCCTTCCTTGATAGCAGTTGATATCTCTATCATTCTCTCTGTGCTTTGTCCTTGACTCAATACATTTGGAACCATAATTCCCTCCTGTATGGAAGCATTCAAGCTGGTGTAAGGCTGCCCTCCGATTTCGCTACAGGTTGAGTGTCACCGCTTTTCATGAGAGAACGTTCACCAGGGCAATGGCGAAACTGGCTGTCTCTTTGATAGAACCGTAAGTGTCCTGCCCCGTCATGAGACGCCTCGTAGTATATAGGGGGTCCTAACTCCTCAAAGCTGAAGTTTCTGCAGGCACGCTTTCCCTCGTAGTCCAGTACCCTCAGGGCATCGCTCTCGTGGGGGTCATTACAGACGACATTAAAGTGCATCCCATACTTGGCTTTAGCCAATTCTACGGGTATCTCATGGGCAATGAACTTGGCATACCCCTTGGAGCGAAACATCTTCAGGAATTCAGTATTGTCTACAGAATCACACGAGGTTAGAACTACCAGTGGTCCGCTAGCTGTGCACACAAAGTAAGCTTTCATCATTAACCTCCTTTTTATTCAAGTATCCTGCCCCGTCATGAGACGCCTCGTAGTATATTGGGGGGCCCAACTCCTCAAAGCTGAAGTTTTTCCAGACACGCTTTCCCTCGTAGTCCAGTACCCTCAGAGTATCGCTCTCGTGGGGGTCATTACAGACGACATTAAAGTGCATCCCATACTTGGCTTTAGCCAATTCTACGGGTATCTCATGGGCAATGAACTTGGCATACCCCTTGGAGCGAAACATCTTCAGGAATTCAGGATTGTCTATAGAATCACACGAGGTTAGAACTACCAGTGGCCCGCTAGCTGTATACACAAAGTAAGCTATTACTCTCTCTGTCACTCTCTCTATGTTTTGTTCTTGACTCAATACATAGCGAGCCATGTACCCAGCAAAAGCTAGTCCTACGACTCCAGCTGTTACCGCAATTATTATTGGAACCATAATTTCCTCCTGTATGGAAGCAGTCAAGCCGGTGTAAGGCTGCCCTCCAATTTCGCTACAGATTGAGTGTCACCGCTTTTCATGAGAGAACGTTCACCAAGGCAATGGCGAGAATAGAACCACAAGTATTCTGCCCCATCATGAGACGCCTCGTAGTATATTGGGGGTCCTAACTCCTCAAAGCTGAAGTTTCTGCAGGCACGCTTTCCCTCGTAGTCCAGTACCCTCAGGGCATCGCTCTCGTGGGGGTCATTACAGACGACATTAAAGTGCATCCCATACTTGGCTTTAGCCAATTCTACGGGTATCTCATGGGCAATGAACTTGGCATACCCCTTGGAGCGAAACATCTTCAGGAATTCAGTATTGTCTACAGAATCACACGAGGTTAGAACTACCAGTGGTCCGCTAGCTGTGCACACAAAGTAAGCTTTCATCATTAACCTCCTTTTTATTCAAGTATCCTGCCCCGTCATGAGACGCCTCGTAGTATATTGGGGGGCCCAACTCCTCAAAGCTGAAGTTTTTCCAGACACGCTTTCCCTCGTAGTCCAGTACCCTCAGAGTATCGCTCTCGTGGGGGTCATTACAGACGACATTAAAGTGCATCCCATACTTGGCTTTAGCCAATTCTACAGGTATCTCATGGGCAATGAACTTGGGATACCCCTTGGAGCGGACCACTTTCAGGAATTCAGTATTGCCTACAGAATCGCACGAGGTTAGAATCACCAGTGGTCCGCTAGCTGTGCACACAAAGTAAGCTTTCATCATTAACCTCCTTTTCATCCCTGTACTCCTAATTTAAGAATACTACCTTCAAGGTCCGCTGCCATCCGTTATCACGCTCGTTTTCGCTAACAAGAAACACCTTAGTTAATGGGTATTATCCACTGCATATTCCTCGTAGTAGTAGGTTTACTATGTTAGGTAATTCTACCTTCACTGTGAGCAATAACTCGGGTATTTCGAGGCTTGTAGTGACTACTATATTTGAGTACAATAACTTAAGAGGGTTGAATTTATGAGCGTCATTAAAGTTCTGCTAGCAGAGGATCATACCATAACACGAGAGGGTATCCGCCGGGTCCTGGAGGATGAAAGGGACTTGGAGGTAATAGGTGAGGCTAGTGATGGTGAAGAAGCGGTACAGATGGCTACCAAGATACAACCCGATGTGGTCATCATGGACATTGCCATGCCCAAGCTTAATGGTATCGAGGCGACGAGGCAGATTAAGCTGATTCGCCCCAGCACTGCCGTGCTGATATTAAGTGCTTACGATGATGACGAGTATATTTTTGGTCTGTTGGAGGCAGGTGCTGCTGGTTATTTGTTAAAGACTGTCAGTGGCGATCAGCTAACCAGTGCTATTCGAGCTGTCCATAAAGGTGAGCCTGTGCTTGACCCTACAATTGCCCGCAAGGTCATGGACCATTTTAGAGCCCCTGACAAGGGGCCAGGGCTGGAAACACCTTCCGATCACCTTACCGACCGCGAGACAGATATCATCAAGCTGGCAGCCAAGGGTATGAGCAATAAGGGCATCGCTGATGAGCTTCACCTCAGTAGGCGTACAGTTGAGGGTCATCTGAGAACTATCTTTAATAAACTAGGAGTCGGTTCCCGCACTGAGGCAGTGCTATATGGCTTGAAGAAAGGCTGGTTCGCACTGCAAGAATTGGGTTGACCCTTCTCCTTCATTGAGATATCGGGGGTACCATGCATATAGATCAAAGTTTATTAAATCCGGAAATGCTCGGTAAGATTATTGATGGCTCTTGTATTCCGTCATTTGTAATCAATAAGCAACATGAGGTCATTTACTGGAACACAGCGATTGAAGCCCTGTCCGGTACAAAAAAGCAGGAGATAATCGGAACAGGTGAGCATTGGCAGGCATTTTACACCGAAAAGAGGCCAATTATGGCTGATTTAATAATAGATGCAGCGTCAGCAAATGAAATTGAGGCATATTATCAAGGTGAATACAAAAGGGCCTACTTGATTGATGGTGCCTATGAAGGTGAAGACTTTTTCCCAGGCATTGGGAAGTATGGAAGGTGGCTTCGTTTTACGGCAAGCCCTATCAGAGATAACAGTGGAGAAATAATAGCTGCCATAGAGACATTAGAGGATATCACTGAGCGAAAGGTGGCGGAAGATAATCTACACTACTATTTGCACCAGATTACCAGAGCTCAAGAGGAAGAGCGTAAGCGCATTGCTCGTGAGCTTCATGATGATACAGCTCAGGTCCTGGGTTCTCTTTCGCGGCAGGTCGACAACTTCATCCGGAAGGAGCATGGTCTTGCCCCAAATGAGGCCTTGTTTCTGGAGGACCTGCGAGTTCAGCTCAATCGTGGCCTACAGAATGTACACCGCTTCAGCCAAGGTCTGCGCCCATCTCTGCTAGACGATTTAGGTTTAATCCCGGCATTGAGGTCATTAGTGAAAGACCTGCAAGAGTATGGTGAGATAAGCGCAGGTCTGAAGGTACTTGGTGAAGAAAGGCGTCTCTGGCCTGAAGCTGAGTCGCTGCTGTTCCGCATAGTTCAGGAGGCGCTTAACAATATTAGGAAGCACGCTGAGGCTTCAGAAGCCCAAGTGGTGATGGAGTTCACTGACGGCAGAATTAAACTGACCATTAGTGACAATGGTAAAGGGTTTGAAGTATCAGGAAGAGTAGATGACCTTCCCCGTAGCGGGAAGCTTGGCCTCGCCGGAATGCAGGAGCGGGCGCAGTTGCTGGGTGGCACTATTGAAGTGCAGTCAACACTAGGTAAAGGGACAACTCTGATAGTAGAGATACCTAGCCAAATCGTAGATAGCTAGTGTCCATTCTGAAACCTTCATCTCCCTGAGTTGAACATTGCGTCACTTCGTGCATTCCCTTATCGCGATAACAACGTGACCAACTTCTGGAGTATCTCCGAGATAATCTCATCCGGCAAGGGGCATATCAATTCCGCATTTCGAGCGCGCCAATCTAAACTTTTAACCCGATCAGATAAGATTGCCCCTGCTGCCGGCAACCCCGCGGGAATAAGAACCTCGAATGGATAGCCCTTGATTTGGGTGGTAATGGGACAAAGGATAGCCAGTCCTGTCTTGCTGTTATAGCTTTCAGGTGAAAGTACTGCGGCAGGACGACGTCCTGCCTGTTCGTGCCCAGCTTGCGGATTCAATGTAATCCATACCGCATCGCCACATCGAGGAACATAGGTCCGGGAGCTTACCACGTTTCGTTCCCTATGGCGGAGCCGGTATCAACCTCATGGTGCAAGTTTTCTTCAGTGACTTTTGCCAGAAGCTGTTTAAGGGTCGGCTTCGGTTTAGCTACAGGCGTTATTACAAGTTTCCCATTTGCCAGCGATATTTCGACAGACGTTTCTCTCTGGAGTCCTACTTCGGTAGCGAAAGATTTGGGGATACGCAAGGCAAGACTGTTGCCCCATTTCTGGACGCGTGTTCTCATGTCTAACCCCCATTTATAGTATCTACATTGAAGATACACCTTCTGCAGGTATTCGTCAAGGGCGGTTTATGTTTGCCAGGGCAAATGGTATAATTTTACTTACTCTATTATGAAGCAATCTCTTATGGAGAAAGGGTTTGAAATCCTGGAGCATACCGCCGATGTCGGCATTATCGCCTATGGCGCCGATATCAGGGAGGCGTTTGCCAACGCTGCCCGGGGTCTAACGAGCCTGATAACCGAGCCCGGCAGCATCGACGAGGTCCTGCACCGGGATATAGAGCTCGCCTCAAGCGACCGGGAAAGCCTGCTGGTAGACTGGCTTAACGAACTCATCTATCTATTCGATGCCGAGAATATTATCTTCAAGCGATTTGATATCAGCCGGCTTGATAATACCCGGCTTAAAGCCAGAAGCTACGGGGAAAAGGTAGATAGCTCAAAGCACAAGCTAAAAACAGGGGTCAAGGCAGCCACCTACCACATGCTGAGTATCGAGGAGGGTGACGGCTTTAGAGTTCAGGTACTCTTTGACATTTAGAGGACGAGAATGTCACCACGCTGGGAAGAAGTACTAAACAGGATAGACGATTACCGCTGGGAGATACCCCCAAGCTACAAAGCGGGGATGAGGGTGCCGGGCCTGATATTTGCCAGCGAGTCCATGCTCAGCCATATCTGGGAGGAGCAGGTCTTTCAGCAGGTAGCCAACGTGGCCTTCCTGCCCGGTATTGTCGGCCACTCCCTGGCAATGCCTGATATTCACTGGGGCTATGGCTTCCCCATCGGCGGAGTAGCCGCCACCAGAGTAGACGACGGGGTAATATCACCCGGGGGGGTCGGCTTTGATATTAACTGCGGCGTCAGGCTGCTCCGGACCAATCTTATCGAGGAAGAGGTAAGACCCAGGATTGACCGGCTAATCGCCGAACTCTTTACCAGTATCCCCTCGGGGCTGGGCTCAAAGGGCAAGATAAGGGTAAGTGAAAAGGAACTGGACGAGGTGCTGGTAAAGGGCAGCCGGTGGGCAATAGAAAAAGGCTATGGTGAGGCAGAGGATATCGCACTTACCGAAGAACAGGGGTGTTTCAAGGGGGCAGACCCGGACAAGGTAAGCAGCAGGGCCAAAAAGCGCGGCGTTCCGCAACTGGGGACACTGGGGTCGGGCAACCATTTCCTGGAGGTAGATGTGGTGGAGGAAATCTACGACCAGGAAGCCGCCACGGCGATGGGCATTATCGGCCACGGTCAGGTGCTGGTGATGATTCACACCGGCTCCCGGGGTTTCGGACACGAGGTCTGCAGCAACTATGTAAGCCTGTTCGGCGAGGCGGTAAAGAGGTATGGCATCAGCCTGCCCGACCGCCAGCTTGCCTGCGCCCCGGTAAAGTCACCGGAGGGACAGGACTACCTTCAGGCAATGGCATGCGCCGCCAACTATGCCTGGACTAACCGCCAGTGCATCGCTCACTGGACAAGGGAGTCTTTTGTCAAGGTCTTCGGTAAGAGCCAGAGAGAGCTGGGCATGGAGCAGATTTACGATGTGGCCCATAACATCGCCAAGCTCGAGGAGTATTCAATCGGGGGCAAGAAACATACCCTCTGCGTTCACCGCAAGGGGGCAACCAGGGCCTTCCCCGCCGGGCACCCTGATATCCCCGATATTTACCGAAACATAGGACAGCCGGTCCTCATTCCCGGGGACATGGGACGCTGCTCATATATAGCCCTGGGCACGGAGACAGCGATGAAGGAGACCTTTGGCTCCACCTGCCACGGCGCGGGCAGGGTGCAGAGCCGGGCGGCAGCCAAACGCAGCCTCAAAGGTGTTGATGTAGCCCGGGCACTGGCAGCTAAAGGGATTACAGTCAAAACCGGCAGCATTTCGTCACTGGCCGAGGAGGCCTCCGAAGCCTACAAGGACGTAAACGAGGTGGTCGAGGTAACCGACAAGGCAGGCATCTCCCGCAAGGTAACCAGAATAGTACCTATCGGTGTCATCAAGGGTTAGGAAGTTTGAGGTCAAGATGTATTTTAAGAATGTCGTTGAAGCACTGGGGCATACCCCGCTGGTAGAAATCAGCCAGATGAGCCCGAACCCGAAGGTCAGGATTCTGGCCAAGCTGGAAGGGCAGAACCCGGGGGGGAGTGCCAGTATAAAGGACCGGGTGGCAAAATACATGATAGAAAAGGCGGAGCGGAGTGGAGAATTAACTCCCGGCAAGACCATTATCGAGGCTACCAGCGGTAATACCGGGATAGCCCTCGCCTGGCTGGGACACACCAGGGGCTACAGGGTCACCATTGTCATGCCCGACAGTATGAGCATCGAAAGGCAGCAGCTAATCAGACTCTTCGGGGCCGAGCTTATTCTGACCAGGGGTGCCGACGGGGTAAGCGCCGCTATCGATACCGCCAGGGAACTGGCGGCCCGGGACAAGAACTACTTTTTGCCCGACCAGTTTTCCAACCCGGCCAACCCCCTGGCTCACTACGAGACCACCGCTGTTGAAATAATAGACGATTTTCCTTATGAGCAGGTTGATGTCCTGGTTGCCGGTATCGGCACCGGCGGCACCATCGTAGGGACCGCCCGGCGGTTAAAAGAACGGTATCCCGGCATCAGGGTAGTCGGCGTTGAACCGCCTCCCGGCGACATCATCCAGGGACTGCGGTGTATCGATACCGGTGAGGTCCCACCTATTCTGGATTTAAGCCTCATTACCGAGAAGGCTACCGTTACCAGCAAGCAGGCGGCGGTCATCACCAGGCAGCTCCTGGATAAAGAGGGAATCTTTGCCGGGCTGTCCTCGGGAGCAGTAGTCCACCAGGCAATTAAGGCAACTCAGGAGATGGACAGCGGCAATATCGTGACCATCCTGGCTGATGGCGGATGGAAATACCTGAGCCTGGATTTCTGGAACGGATAACTAGGACACCTCGTGTTTCAGCAGCCAGTATTCCAGACTGTCGGCCAGGGCCAGCCAGGAAGCCTCGATGATATTGCCCGAGCCGCCCACCGTTCGCCACTCATCAGTCCCATCGGTGGACTCGATAAGGACCCGGACCTGGGCCAAGGTGCCAACACTCTCTTCCAGGATACGGACCTTATAGTCAACCAGCCTGACCCGGGCCAGACTGGGATAGAACTGAAGTAAAGCCTTGCGCAGCGCTTCATCCAGGGCGTTAACCGGGCCGTTACCCTCCGCGGCGGTATGTATTACCTCACCATCTACCTTGACCTTGACCATCGCCTCGGACAGCATCTCCTCCAGGTTCTTCCTGGTAGGTAGACGCCGCTTCTTCTCTATCACCACCATGAAGTCAACCAGCTCGAAGGGCGGCCCGTAGTCCGGCTTAGCCCGGTGGAGCAATAATTCAAACGACGCCATCGCATTCTCATACTGGAAGCCGCGACTCTCCAGAAGCTTAATCTGGTCCAGCAGCTTCCGGGTCTCCTCTCCCTCAACAGGTAAATCCAGTCCCAACTCCCTGGCCTGATACAGAATATTTCCCTTGCCGGATAATTCGGATACCAGCACCCGCTGCTTATTACCAACCTTAGCCGGCTCAATATGCTGATAGCTTTCTGTCCACTTGGCCATTCCCGCTACATGCAGTCCCGCCTTATGAGTGAAAGCACTGGAGCCAACATAAGGCAGGAAGGGATTGGGAGCAAGATTAGCCAGCTCACTCACATAACGGGAGACCTCAGCCAAGCTGGATAACTGCTCATCAGTAAGGCAATCAATGCCCATCTTGAGCTTTAGTGCCGGGATAATAGAACAGAGGTTGGCATTGCCACAGCGCTCCCCGTAGCCGTTGATAGTCCCCTGCACCTGAGTAACCCCGGCGTTAACCGCCGCCAGGGTATTGGCTACCGCCAGTTCGCCATCATTATGGACATGAATCCCCAGCGGCACGGTAGTCTGCTTTCTCACCTCACCAATGGCCGCCGCTATCTCGGCAGGCAGTGAGCCCCCGTTGGTATCACAGAGCACGAGGCAGCCGGCCCCGGCTTCAGCGGCAGCGGTCAAGCAGCGCAGGGCATAATCAGGGTTAGCCTTAAAACCGTCAAAGAAGTGCTCGGCATCAAAGAAAACGGTAAGCCCCTTTGAGCGGAGATAGCGGATAGAGTCCGAAATCATGCCCAGGTTTTCATCCAGGGTGGTTTCCAGCACCTGCTTGACCTGCAGTTCCGAACTCTTACCCACGATGGTAGCTACCTTTACGCCGGCACTCGCCAAAGCGGAGAGATTGGCATCTCTCCCCGCTTTAGAGCGGGGCCGCCGGGTACTGCCAAAGGCAACGAGTTGAGAGTGGGAAAGGCTTAAGCCCTGAGCCCTCTTAAAAAACTCGACATCCTTGGGGTTGGAACCGGGCCAGCCGCCCTCAATGAAATGAATGCCCAGTTCATCAAGCTTCTGAGCAATACGCAGTTTATCCACCACGGAGAAGGAAATCCCCTCCCCCTGGGCTCCATCACGAAGTGTAGTATCATAAAGCTGCACCTGAGACAATTTCTAGCCTCCTACCTTCCCGGCAATCAAATCCCCCATCTCCTTCGTCCCTACCCTCCTCTTACCTTCGTCCATTATATCATAGGTGCGATAACCTTCATCCAGTACCGCGTCAACAGCGGCTTCAACTGCCCCTGCCTCCCTAGTGAAAGCAAAAGAATAGCGCAGCATCATCGCCACACTGAGGATAGTGGCAATGGGATTGGCCATATCCAACCCCGCCCGGCGGGGGGCACTACCATGAATCGGCTCATACATGCCGGGTATCCTGACCCCCTCCCGGGGGACCCCGGCCAGACTTGCCGAGGGCAGCATCCCCATTGAGCCCGCCAGCATCGATGCCTCATCGGTAACAATATCACCAAAGGTGTTTTCAGTCACAAGGACATCGAGGTATCTCGGGTTCTGGATAATCCGCATGGAGCAGGCGTCAATCAACATATGCTCCAGCTCCACATCAGGGTACTCTTCCGCCACCTCCGTCGCCACCTGCCGCCACAGCCGGGAGGACTCAAGCACATTGGCCTTATCCACCGAGATTAGCTTCTTTTTCCGGCGGCGTGCCAGCTCAAAGCCAACCCGCACAATACGTTCAATCTCCTGTTCAGAGTAGACCATGGAATCAACCGCCCGCCGGCCCCGCGACGTCCGCCACTGCCTCTTGGGGCGTCCAAAGTAAAGCCCGCCGGTAAGCTCGCGGACAAATATAAAGTCCACTCCCCGGATAACCTCCGGCTTCAGGTTAGTGGAATCAACCAGCACCGGGAAGGCTTTGACCGGGCGCAGATTGGCAAAAAGCCCCAGCCCCTTCCTCAATGCCAAGAGGCCATCTTCAGGATGGACCTTAGCCTGAGGGTCATCCCATTTGGGACCCCCCACCGCCCCCAGCAGCACCGCATCCGCTCTCCGGCACATCTTCAGAACGTCTCCGGGCAGTGCGGTCCCGGTCTCATCGATAGCAGCGCCACCGACCGGCCCGTAGCTCATGTCAAAGCTATGGCCAAACCTGCCGGCTACTGCCTTAAGGACCTTGACCGCTTCAGTGGTGACATCAGGACCGATACCGTCACCGGGGAGAACCGCCAGTTTGAATTGCACGCTAAACCCTCCTCGCAGCCAATCTCTTCCTGGTGTACTGAGTAAGCCCACCGTCGGCAACAAGCTCGGCCATAAAATCAGGGTAAGGCCTGGCAACGAACACCTTACCGCTCGTTAGATTCTTTATCCTGCCGCTCGCTAGCTCAACTTCCAGGGTATCACCCGCCCCGGTATTATCCACCGCTTCCTCACACTCAAACAGCGGCAGGCCGATATTTATGGCATTACGGAAAAAGATACGGGCAAAGCTCCTGGCTATTATACAGGATATTCCCGCCGCCTTGATAGCCAGCGGGGCATGCTCCCGGGATGAGCCGCAGCCAAAATTAGTGGTCGCCATGATTATATCACCCGGCTTCACCTTAGCCACAAACTCCGGGTCTATATCCTCCATGCAGTGCTCTGCCAGCTCATCAGGGTCAGACACATTCAGGTAGCGGGCCGGGATAATGACATCGGTATCAACATTAGCCCCATATTTATGAACCTTGCCCTTTAACATCAGGTAGTAACCCCCCTTATTTAAAACCTTCACAATTCCGCCAAAACCTTTTCAAAGTCCTTTACCCGTGGTGGTTTTTTGCCTGTAGCCTTTCTTGAACCGCCTGGCTGGTTAATTCCCGGATGGCATCGGCGGCAATCCATTTGGCGCTTCTTGAATCTATTCCTTGAATCTCCCTGGCTGTTTCAACTGCCTTCTTATTCAAATCAAGGTTGCGTTTTCCAATCTGCCTTAATGCCCAGTTGACTGCTTTCTTAACAAAGTTTCTGTTGTCAAAAGCCTCTCTTTTTATGATGGGAAGAAACGGCTCGAATTGTCTATCGTCAGCATTCTTGTCGTGCCAGGCCAGGCATGCCATCATGGCGAAGCTGGCTCTCTTGACGAACTCTTCCTCCCTGGCGCTCCATCCCACAGCTTTCCCGTAGGCAAAGTTAGTCTTGTCAAAGAGATTCATACAGCACTGGTCGCAGACATCCCAGGAGTCAAAGTCCTTCACCCATTCTTCCATTTGTTCCTCAGTTACCATTTTGGGGGCATCCACCATGCTAGCCAGTATTCGAGCTTCATGGATACCCGATTCCCAGAGTTGCTGAGCAAGGGCGTGGTCTTTCCCTGTCTCCTTAGCCATCTTTCTTAGATTTGGCACCGATACTCCAAAAGTGTTCTCCGGGTTAATCCCAAACCGTGCCATACCCTCTATCGCTTTAGGGCTAGATAAGCTCTTTAGCTTTTTAAGAATATCAGCGTATTGCATCTTTCCTCATCCGCCTGCGTCCTCCGGGCTGGTAATTCTGCCCGTGATGGCACTGGCAGCAGCCACGGCGGGATTCGCCAGGTAGACTTCCGACCCGGTGCTGCCCATCCGGCCGACGAAGTTGCGGTTGGTAGTGGAGATACACTTCTCACCGGCTGCCAGAACCCCCATATGACCGCCGAGGCAGGGACCGCAGGTCGGGGTGCTGACTGCCGCCCCCGCCCGGATAAATACCTCTATCAGTCCTTCCGTCAGGGCATCGAGGTACACCTGCTGCGAGCCGGGGATAATAATACAGCGCACCCCCTGGCGGACCTTCCTCCCCTTAAGTATCCCGGCAGCAAGCCGTAAATCCTCAAGACGGCCATTGGTGCAACTGCCAATCACCGCTTGATTTATTTCCACATCCCCCACCTGACTGACCGGCCTGGTGTTAGCGGGCAGGTGGGGCAGCGCTACCTGGGGCTCCAGCGATGAAACATCGTACTCAATAACCCGCGAGTATTCAGCATCACCATCCGGTTCATAGACAGTGTACGGCCGGCGGGCGCGGGGCTCCATGTAAGCCAGGGTTTTATCATCCACCCTGAAAATGCCGGCTTTAGCCCCGGCCTCAATCGCCATATTAGCCATCGTAAACCGCCCGTCCATGGAGAGGGCATCTATTGCCTCACCGGTAAACTCCATTGCCGAATACAGGGCGCCGTCAACGCCAATATCACCGATAGTGTAAAGGATTAGGTCTTTGCCCCCCACCCACTTCCCCTTTACCCCGTGATAAACCAGCTTCATGGTGGGCGGCACCTTCATCCAGATGTCTCCGGTTGCCATTGCCGCGGCGATATCGGTCGACCCCATGCCGGTAGCAAAGGCACCCAGGGCACCGTAGGTACAGGTATGCGAATCGGCGCCGATAACCACGTCTCCCGCCAGCACCAGCCCCTGCTCGGGCAGGAGCACGTGCTCGATGCCCATCTCGCCCACTTCAAAATAGATTACTCCCTGCTCCCGGGCAAACTCCCGCATCAGCTTCGCCTGCTCGGCGGAAGCAATATCCTTATTGGGCACAAAGTGGTCAGGCACCATCACCACCTTCCGGGGGTTAAAGACCTTACCCGCCCCGATACTCCGAAATTCCTTTATCGCGATAGGGGCCGTAATATCATTGGCCAGGACAAGGTCTACGGCAACATTTACAAACTCGCCGGGGGTTACCTTCTTCCTACCGGTATGAGCCGCGAGTATCTTCTCGACTAAAGTCATCTAACTTCCTTTCTCCGGGACAACTTAAGGAACCAACCCTGACAGGCTCTCACCTGATAGGATGAGGCAGTTACTTTCCGGCCGAGAGCAGCCGGTTGAGGGCGTTCATATAAGCCTTGGCGCTGGCGACGATAATATCGGTGTCCGCCCCCCGCCCGGTATAGGTTACACCCCCACTCTCTATCCTGACCAGCACCTCGCCAATAGCATCGATGCCTTCGGTTATCGACTTGACACTGAACTCGACAAGCACATTGGGTACATTCACAATTCTATTAATCGCCTTATATACCGCATCCACCGGACCGGTGCCCAGGGCAGCATCAGCCAGAACCTGCCCATCGGGAGCGGTAAGCTTGACGGCAGCGGTGGGAATGCCCCTGTCCCCACAGGAGACCTGGACCCGGTCAAGGTGATAGGCCTCAGATACAGTGCGCCGCTCCTCAGCGACAAGGGATTCAATATCCCGGTCGGTAATCCCTTTCTTCTTATCAGCCAGCTCCTTGAACGTGGAGAAGGCCCGCTTCAGGTCTTCCTCACCCAGGCTGTAGCCCAGCTCCGCCAGCCGTTCTTTAAAGGCATGCCGGCCGCTGAGCTTGCCCAGCACCAGGCTCGAAGCCGGGATACCCACCGTCCTCGGGTCCATTATCTCATAGGTTATCGGCATCTTGATGACACCATCCTGGTGAATTCCGGACTCATGGCGGAAGGCATTGGCACCAACAATCGCCTTATTAGGCTGGACCGTAAAACCGGTCAGCTCACTCACCAGCCGGCTGGACCTGTAGATTTGCCTGGTGTCAACATTGGTCGTCATCCCGAAAAAGTCATTACGGGTCTTGATGGCCATCACAATCTCTTCAAGCGAGGCATTCCCCGCCCTCTCGCCGATACCATTGATGGTGCACTCCACCTGCCTTGCCCCGCGCTTGATTGACTCCAGACTGTTGGCCACCGCCAGTCCCAGGTCGTTATGGCAGTGGACGCTAACCACGGCACGCCCGATATTGGGCACACTCTGGAAAATCCCCTCCAGTAAGCGGCCAAATTCCTGAGGTATGGCATAGCCTACCGTGTCCGGAATATTTACCGTGGTCGCCCCGGCATCGATAACCGCCTCCAGAATCTGGTAGATGTACTCGGGCTCGGTGCGGCTGGCATCCATTGGCGAAAACTCAATATCATCGGTATACCGCTTCGCCCTGACCACCATTTCCCGGGAAGTCTCCAGAATCTCCTCGCGGCTCTTCTTCAACTGATGGAGAAGGTGAATATCCGAAGCGGAGAGAAAGACATGGAGACGCGGGTGCGCGGCTTCCTTGACCGCCTCCCAGGCCCGGTCGATATCATCCGGGTGAGCCCGCGCCAGGGCACAGATTACAGGGGTACGGACCTCTTTCGCAATAAGCCCGACCGCTTCGAAATCGCCCGGAGAGCTGATGGGGAAGCCCGCCTCAATAATATCCACCCGGAGCCTCTCCAGCTGCCTGGCTATCTCCAGCTTCTCCTGGACATTAAGCGTTCCCCCCGCCGCCTGCTCCCCATCCCGCAAGGTAGTATCAAAGATGATTACCTTATCCATCTGTCTTTCCCTCACAGCTCGCTTATTTCTTAAGCCACGGCATCATCTGGCGCAGTTCCTCGCCCACCTCCTCGATGAGGTGTTCTTCATCCATGCGCTTCAGGGCGTTATAGGTCGGGCGGCCTGCCTGGTTTTCTAAAATCCATTCCTTGGCAAAGGTGCCATCCTGAATCTCAGTCAGGATTTCCGCCATTTCCTCTCTGACCATATCATCAATAATCCGTGGTCCCCGGGTATAGTCGCCATATTCAGCGGTATCGCTGACCGAGTAGCGCATGTAGTTCAAGCCCCCCTGGTACATCAGGTCGACGATGAGTTTGAGCTCGTGGAAGCACTCAAAATAGGCTATTTCCGGCTGATAGCCAGCTTCGACCAGTGTCTCAAAACCGGCTTTTACCAGTGCGGAGACCCCCCCGCACAGCACCGCCTGTTCTCCAAAGAGGTCAGTCTCCGTTTCCTCGGCAAAGGTGGTTTCCAGCACGCCGGCCCGGGCGCAGCCGATGCCCCTGGCATAGGCAAGGGCCATCTCCAGTGCCTTACCTGAAGCGTCCTGCTCAATTGCCACCAGTGCCGGAGGCCCAACGCCCTGAGTATAAAGCTCCCGCAGCATGTGACCGGGGCACTTGGGGGCTATCATGGTAACATCAACGTCCGCCGGTGGGGTAATCTGGCCGTAATGGATGTTAAAGCCATGCGCAAACATCAGCATCTTACCCGCTCTCAGGCCCTTCTCAATTGAGCTATAGTAGATGCTCCGCTGCAGGGTATCCGGGGCCAGCATCATGATGATATCAGCCCTACCGGCTACCTCATCCGCCGCCAATACCTCAAAACCGGCCTCTGTGGCATTCTTCCATCCCTCACTTCCCTCAACTTCAGCCACTATCACCTGACAGCCGCTGTCCCTGAGATTCTGGGCCTGGGCATGCCCCTGGCTTCCGTAGCCGATGATGCCAATCACCTTGCCATCAAGCAACTTCAAATCAGTGTCACTCTCATAATATATCTCAGCCATAATCCGTCTCCTTTACTTTAATTTCCCTTTAAAAAGCCGTCCTCAGGATGCTCTCTGCTTTTTAGCCCGGGACGTTCGCCCTCCCCCCGCCAGCGGACCGGGAGTGCCCCGGGACATGGCGACGCGGCCGGTCCTCGTTATCTCCTTGATACCAAAACCACGCAGCAGGTTGAGCAGGGAATCAACCTTGTCCTCATCGCCGGTAACCTCGATTGTCAGCGAATCAGGAGAAACATCCACGATGTTTGCCCTGAATATGTCCACAATCTCGATAATCTCGCTCCGGGTAGCAGAAGTAGCGTACACTTTAATCAACGCCAGCTCCCGGGCAATCATGTCATCCCCGCTAAGGTCCGACACCTTGACCACATCCACCACCTTATCCAGCTGCTTCCTGACCTGTTCCACCATGGTAGTTGCCCCATCGACAACGATAGTCATACGGGACAGGTGGGGCAGCTCACTGTGCCCTACCGCAATACTCTCAATGTTGAAGCCACGCCTTCTAAACAGGCTTGCCATCCGGTTAAGCACCCCCGGCTTATCCTCCACCAGGGCAACTAAGGTGTGCTTCGTCGCGGCCATACTGCCACCCCCTTCTCAGGCTCCTCCAGGACTTCAGCCAACGCCGCTCCCGGCGGTACCATCGGATAAACATTCTCCTCCGGCTCTATCTTGAAATCAATGATAAACGGGCCCGCTTCCGCCATCGCCTGCTCAACCGCCGGGACCACCTCTTCCCGGCGGGTAACCCTCAGCGCCGGGATACCGTAGGCATCGGCAATCCCGATAAAGTCCGGCCCGGACAGAGGTGTGGCTACATAGCGGCGCTGGTAGAACATCTCCTGCCACTGCCTCACCATCCCCAGGTAACCGTTATTCAGAATAGCCACCTTCACCGCTATCTTCTCCTGGACTATGGTCGCCAGCTCCTGAATGGTCATCTGAAAACCGCCGTCACCGGCGATACACCACACCGTATCCTCGGGACGACCCACCTTGGCCCCCATCGCCGCCGGCAGCTCAAACCCCATCGTCCCCAGTCCACCCGATGAAATCAGGCTGGCCGGTTTGTTATACCAGTAGTGCTGGGCAGCCCACATCTGGTTCTGCCCGACCCCGGTGACAACAATCGCTTCGCCCCCGGTTACCTCGTATATCTTGCGAATTACAAACTGGGGCAGGAGCCCTTCGCTATCCCTGATTTCAACCGACGGGTGCTCCTGGCGCCAATCGTCAAGCTGCCTCACCCAGGTAACATGCTCGCTAGAAATGACCAGTTCGTTCAGGGCCTTTAACACCAGCTTGACATCACCGACTATAGGGACATCCACACGGACGTTCTTACCAATCTCAGCCGGGTCAATATCAATATGAATAATGCGGGCGTGAGGGGCAAAGGCACTTGTCCTGGCGGTGGCCCGGTCATCAAATCTCATCCCGATAGCGACAATAAGGTCAGCGGCACTAACCGCCATGTTGGCATAAGCCATGCCATGCATACCCAGCATGCCGAAACTCAAAACATGACTCTCGGGAAAGCTGCCGATACCCAGCAGGGTGGTTATCACCGGTACCTGGGCCGTCTCCGCCAGATACTTAAGCTCATCGTATGCCCCCGAAATAATTACCCCCCTGCCCGCAATAATAACCGGCTGACGGGCTTCATTAATAAGCTTTACCGCCTTCTTAACCTGCGCCGGGTGCCCCTGGAGCGTTGGTTTATAGCCTGGCAAATTCACCGTGGCCGGGTAGTGAAATTCAACTTCGTCAACGAAAACATCCCGGGGTATATCAATAAGCACCGGCCCCGGTCTGCCGCTGCGAGCCAGGTAAAAAGCCTCCTTGACTATCCTTGCCAGTGAACCGGTATCAGGAACGAGGTAGTTATGCTTGGTAATAGGCAGGGTAATACCGGTAATATCTATCTCCTGGAAGGCATCCCTGCCAATAAAGGGCCTGGCTACCTGGCCGGTGATGGCTACCATGGGTGACGAGTCAAGGTAAGCATTAGCAATCCCGGTTACCAGGTTAGTCGCTCCCGGACCCGATGTCGCCAGACACACCCCCACCTTACCCGTGGCCCGGGCATAGCCATCAGCGGCATGAGCCGCCCCCTGCTCGTGGCGCACCAGGATATGGCGAAGCTGCGGATATTGAGAAAAGGTATCATACAGAGGCAAAAGCACCCCCCCGGGAAAGCCAAAGATAACCTCCACCCCCTCCTTCACCATACCCTCACACAGAATCTGAGCTCCGCTCATCTTCATAATAGCCTCCTTATCAGCCGAACACCGCTCCCGTGTTGGCCGAAGACACCCTTTCGGCATAGTACCTGAGGTAGCCTGTCTTCACTTTGGGCTTAAACTCACCGAGGCGGGCCAGGCGGCCCGACAGCTCATCGTCACCAAGTTCAACATCAAGCCTGCAGTCAGGAATATCAATCCTGATAGTATCCCCATCCTTCAAGGCAGCGATTGGCCCCCGGCTGGCTGCCTCAGGGGAGACATGACCGATAGCCGCCCCCCGGGTGGCCCCCGAGAAACGTCCATCGGTTATCAGGGCAACCTCTTTATCCATCCCGATACCGCTGAGGAGAGAGGTAGGGGTGAGCATTTCTCTCATCCCCGGGCCGCCCCGGGGCCCCTCGTAGCGGATGACCAATACGTCACCCGGCTTTATTTTGCCCTGCATTATAGCCGCCGTTGCCTCCTCCTCAGAGTCAAACACCCTGGCCGGCCCCCGGTGCACCATCATCTCCGGAGCTACCGCTCCTTTTTTCACCACCGCGCCATCCGGTGCCAGGTTGCCGAAAAGGATAGCAATCCCTCCCGTAGCCGAGTGAGCGGTGGCAGCGGTATGAATGACATTTCCATCCCTGACGCTGGCACCGGCAACGGTCTCAGCCACCGATTTGCCTGAGACTGTCCTTGCCTCCAGGTTCAGCAGCCCCCCCAATTCTTTCATCACCGCCGCAATCCCGCCCGCGCGGTCCAGGTCCTCAACGTGATAATCACCGACCGGGCTGAGCTTACACAGGTAGGGAGTATGTTTGCTGAGCTCATTTACCATCTCCAGGGGAAAATCAACCCCCGCTTCATGCGCAATCGCCATCAGGTGCAGCACCGAGTTGGTGCTGCCGCCCAGCGCCATATCAACCGCAAAGGCATTGGCAAGGGAGTCTTTATTTATGATACTTCGGGGGCGGATATCATCAGCCAGAAGCGCCATCACCTGCCGACCCGCCTCCCTGGCCAGCTGACTTCGCCTGGAGTCTACTGCCGGGATGGTACCGTTACCCGGCAGCCCCATTCCCAGGGCCTCCGTCAGGCAATTCATGGTATTGGCGGTAAACATCCCCGAACAGCTGCCGCAACCGGGGCAGGCAATCTCCTCAAGCTCCTCGAGTTCCTCCTCGGTCATCTTCCCCGCGGTCACCCTGCCCACCCCCTCGAAGACGGAACTAAGGTCAACCAGTTTAATCTCATTATTTCGGCTCAGACGCCCCGCCAGCATTGGACCACCGCTAACGAAGATAGCCGGCAGATTCAGCCTCACCGCCGCCATCAGCATCCCCGGGATTATCTTGTCGCAATTGGGAATGAAGACCAGGGCATCAAAAGCATGAGCCTCAGCCACCACTTCCACCGAGTCAGCTATCAGTTCGCGGCTGGGAAGACTGTACTTCATACCCGGGTGGTTCATGGCAATGCCATCACATACCGCAATGGTATTAACCTCAAAGGGAATACCCCCACCACTATTCACCCCCGCCTTGACCGCTTCGGCAATATCCCGGAGGTGGACATGTCCCGGGACAATCTCGCTGAAGCTATTGACAACGCCGACAAGCGGCTTGTCTATTTCAGCGCGCCTCCAGCCCACGGCATACAGCAACGCCCGGTGCGGAGCCCTCTCAATACCCCGCTTAACAATATCGCTTTTCATACCCCGCCTCCGCTTAATGCCAAATTAAAAAACCGCCCCTGAAGGGACGGAACAGGAGTCCTCCTTCTACCTTCAGCCCTGCTGCCACAACATAGCATAGCCCCCTATTTATTGTCAAGCAATTGAGCCTAGCTATCACAGCTCTCACCAGGGCAACTATCTCGCAGGTAAGCAGGCAGGCACAAACCAGGAGGTCTCCCAACTATTTCGCCATCTTTCCCCTAGGGCAGACCGCGCCTTAATTCAAACACTACGGGATTTGCCGCATCGGGACAGGCAACGGTAGCCTTGCCCGGGTCCTCCTCGCAGGGAAACGAGCCGCCAAACCGCAGTACTTCGGCAAAGCTATCACATCACCCATCCTGTCCTCCTCCTATTCAATGAAAGTGAGCCCGGTCATAGGCACTCATGCCGGCCCGACGCGCTATTCATCAAGAATGAGGTCCACCGGGGTAAACCCCGTTTGCCTCTTTCTTACAAAGTAGACGATGATGCCTATCACCAGGGCGCTGGCAAAAATCAGCGCCGCCACCGGTAACGCCACCGTCAGAATAAACATGAAGAAAACATTAATAACCACCGCCGCCAGGGAAGTAACGGCAAGGGTCTTGCGGCCGAATTTAAATTTCGCTTTCTCATACACTCCCGGATGCGTTTTGGGCAGCCTGAATGCCGCCAGAAGCACCAGGGTCACCATAAAGAGCAGTCCGAAATTCAGCATCGCGGCCAGTGTCTCTAAGGGGGGATTAATAAGCAGGGTAACGACAGACAAAACGTAGGCCAGGGCCAGTCCCCAGTGCGGGGTACCAAACCTCCGGTTGATATTGCTAAAAAACTTCGGGAGGAACCTATCTTCCGCGGAGACCAGCACATATCTGCCGGCAGCGGTGAGGGTAAGGTTTATAGTGGTGGTGGCCGCCAGGATGCCGCCCCCGATAATAAAGAAGTCCAGCAGGGGGGCGGAAAGGAATGCTTCCGCCGGGGTACCAAGGGTCCCCCCCGCGGCAAATACTCTCCAGTCGACGACACCTACCGCGGCCAGCTCAATGAGCAGGTAGAGAACCATAACAATAGCGATACTGATAACGAGCGCCCGGGGAACTGTCGACCTGGCATTTTTAACTTCGTCGCCAAGCTCAATCCCGAAGAGGCCCCCGGCCAGTAACGTATATAAAATGGCCGACGCCGCGATGAGGCCCATCGCACCCCCCGTAAACATCGGCGTCAGGTTCCGGGCTTCGATTGCCGGGATGCCGGGAACAATAAAGGTGACCAGTGCCAGGAGCAGCAGAACCACCGTACCCAGCTGCACATAGGCGGCAGCCTTCACGCCAGCCACGTTAAGCAGGAAAAACAGGGTCATTATAATGATTGCCGTCCCGATTACGGGAAGACCGGGCATCAAAATCAGGAGGAGCTTGGCCGTAGCGATGGCAAACAGCGGGAGCGCGCCAATCGGAATCGCGGCGAAGAGCCCCCACCAGGCGGCAACGGCAAGAGGAGGGGAAAACAGTTTGGCATACTGGTAATTGGCACAGGTCGTGGGTATTACCGAGGTCAACATCAGATAAGGGACTAAGGCAAGTAAAATCGGTAATGCCGATATCAGCTGGGCAACAATGAGCGACGGTCCGGTGAGGCCGGCGGCAATCGCGGTAAGTACAAACAGGGACCCACCAATATTGAGGCCGATCATTATCGCGGTTAAGGTGACCAGATTGAGTTCTCTTTTTAACTTCCCCCTGCCTACCCCGACCACGTTACTCATTATTCCGTCTACCATATTAAAAACCTCCTCTTGCGGCGGTTCGCAGCACCATTAGCCTTTAACCTTCCGGGCCAGTCCTTTTAGCTCTTCAACCCTCCTGGCGGTTACGATTTTGACCTCCCGCAAACGGTGGCGGCTCCGGAAGAGCTGGAAGGCAACAATCGCCAGGGCATAGAAAATCAGCGCCGCCGACCCTTCCACCCACCATACAACCAGCAGGAAAAAGGGCGCGGCGATGGCAATGGCTACAAAGTAACTGCGGGCAAAAAGCAGGATAAACCCGATTATCAGGGTGGTAATGCCCATTGCCACCGGCGACAGAGCGAAAAAGATGCCCATGACGGTGGCAATCCCCTTGCCGCCCCTGAAGCCAATATAAAGAGGGTAGTTGTGGCCGAGCATCGCAGCAAAACCGGCTGCCAATACCCAGGGATAGGAAACGCCCAGAAGCTGGGCGATATAGACAGAGAGTGCCCCCTTGCCCATATCGACAATAAGGACCAGGCTGCCCTCCCACTTGCCGACTTCCCGGAGGACATTGGCGCCCCCCATGTTACGGACGCCAACCTCACGGATATCAATACCCTTTCTCTGTTTGGCTACAATGTAGGCCGCGGGAATGGAGCCCAGCAGGTAGCCGATAACTACGGACGCAAGTCCCAAGAGCATATCTTTGCCATTTTATCATCTGCGCCCGCTAAATGCGAGAGTGACTTCATATCTCCCGGGCATAAAGCACGGGATGCTCAGCCCTCCTTATTGTTGCCTCTTGCCAGCTTATTGCTTGCGACAGTAGCATCAGTAGCCAAAAAATATCAATGGCGTCCTTCAGTTACGGGTAGGCCTGGCGGGCACGCGACAGGAACTTTCTCCCGAACGGAGCCCGGCCGTTCTTGATACGGCTCCAGCTGATACGGTGGACACCCAGCCTGTCGGCAAATTGCTGGTCGCTTGAGTTCTCCCGCGCTTGGATCTCCCTCAGTGCATTAACCAGCATTGTGCTGTGATTGCATCATCGTTGCTTGCGTCTGTCAATAGGGGGTTTGGGGGGGGTAGTTACACAAGATGGCTAATTATGCAAATCAAAAGATATTCCGGTTAGTTCAGGTGGCTGCGTAAAAACATGTAACTGTGAATCCCAGTCCCTACATCACTCTTATAAACAATGCATCATTGAGTATTTGTCCAGTCGTTAGACGGGTGATATAATCCCAATAGACATAAAGAGTCCATGTTGATGAGCAAAAGGATCTCAGTCACAAGACCCGGTAAGCTAAGGCGGATTAACGACGACTACACGTGTGACTTCTTTTTCTCCATAGTCGACTCGTTACTATTGGGACAGCCTAGGCAGGGAAGTGCCACGACCTATCATCTGGTGAAAGTCACCATAACCTGGAATGTGTTTGTTAATTGGGGCCTTAATGAAAATAATCTTCCTGATTTGCCTAAACTGCTTTTCTGGTATGCGAAAGAGCGTATTGAGGAAAACGTGAGGTCAGGAAATCTGCCAACAAATGACGAGCTAACACTTACGACGCAGACTGCTGAAGACAGATGTCCTTTCGATATCTCACGTATTCCCGACCCAGGTGGTTATATTTTCGATGTTGATGAAGATGTGGATAAAACTCACTCACGTAACGAGGTATCTATTGATGATATTGAATCTTTCGCAAAGGCGCGTGACATAGACCCGCAGGAAGTCAAACCATCGCTTCCCCTCAATCTAGCCGAAGACCAAATACAGATACTCTTTGAAGAGATAATAGGCGAGAATTTCCATCAAGACGATTGGGGTGGTGAGATGAATGACCTAGTGACGTCTAACCTAAGAATCGGTGGAAGGCGCCTGAGAGCTGCGTTCTTGCTCAAGGGCAATGGAACCAGAGGGAAACTCACTATTGCCAAATGCGGCCGGAACGGAGACCAAATAGTACGACTTACCGAAGCACCTGTGGATCTTTATGTCATCCAGCATATAGACGAGATCGACCAGAGGGTAATATATGATCTGGGAGGCAAGGTAGACCTAAAAAATGAGAGAGGTGAGCACTGCAAGATGTGTATTATAAATGGAACGGACACAGCCAGAATCCTTCGGGCATATGGAAAGATTTAGGCAGATGCACCTAAAACGTTGCATGGTGACATTGCTAGCTGACGCTACGCAACGCGGCTGAGCGTGGTCTTTAGGCAGTAACGATAGTTTCTTTGTTGTAATAGTTGAGATCCAAATCCGTAATCTTTTCATTCGGGAGAACGGTATGGCCGGAATAATAACTGGTCTCAAACGGCTGTTAGGGATAGGTGGGAAAATCAACCAGAAGAGCGCGCTATCTGGCACCCTTGTCAGAAGTAACCATTCGCCGAAAGGAGACAACCCTAAAGAAATAACGCTTTCAGGCATACCGTATATTCCTTTGCCACCATCACCTCATACGTGGGAATTGCGTCGAGAACAGAGCCAAGACCTCTACCGTGATTACAGCGATCCAAGGAAACGCACAATTTTCGAAGCATATCGGAGGAAACAGTACAACAAGGTCATTGGACTGATTGATAGCATGCCTTTGTCTGAGCGAAGCGGCGAAATCGGTCACACTTTTCTAAAGGCTTATAGAAATCTGATTCAGAATTGGCGAACTAGGGGCAAACCAGCTTCGGCCTTAAAGTGGTCCACGCAAATGATGGAGAATCTTCCTCACTTGATAACCGACTCTGATCGCCGACGTCACAACAAGCTGATTACGGAACTTGAATCTGCAGGAGCTAAGCATAGATTTACGAAGGCTGATGTCCCAAAATCCAGCAAGAAAGAGGAACAAGGGTTTTCAGTATCCGAAGGCAGCGGCTGGACTTTGAATGAATACGGGTCGATTGTCAAAACGGCCAAGCCAGATCCATCATTCGACACAATTCATCCGACAGCTAATGGTGTGCTTTACTTCGACACTCGTGGTCGGAGTGCCCGATTCCCAGACGCAAATTCTGCAGTGCAATTCCGCGACCAAATGGGGCAGGCAGTTGCTGAATCTGGGTTAGCCCATGACATATACCGATTATCCGTATCTCCTATTGGTGGCGGCTTCGCTGCCCTTTCGTCCGACTGCGGGTTATATGTCTACAATGATAGACTTGTCGCCATTTTCTTTAGGGATCTTCGCGATATTGGAACCAAAAAGAACTATATTCGGTGCGTGGATGTGTCGCTTGGTAGTGATCGGATTCTATACACGGTGGCCGATCAAGCTTGGTGTGTCGACCACCGAGGACAAACTTGCTGGGCCGTCAAACTACCACCGAAGGAAGGCTGGCAAAAAGTTGTTGAACGTTTGGACACCTTTGGAACAAGCGATGAGGTTACACAGGCTTTAAATCTATTTGGGCTCAGTTTCCCCTTTTGTGCTGCTGATGTCAAAAAACGCTATAGGGAACTCGCAATCCGTTGGCATCCAGACAAAAATCCGGACGATCCATTAGCGCACGAAAGGATGCAAAAATTGAATATCGCATATGAACTACTGACAGGCGAGAAGGCTAGCTATGAGGGAACTAAACGAGAGAGAGTTTATTATAAGCACGTCATGCAACAAGAGCGCATCGAAGTTCCAGAAGCGGGTGTTGCTTTTGATCTGGAGATGTCGATGATAGATCCAGGGGAAGATTGGATTTACTCTGCCTCCTTATCAGACAATGGAGGTGGTTTCCTTGGTTCCTATTCAGGTAAGATTGTGGAAATCAATGCCATGGGTGAACCGATACAGTTCTTCGATATCGGTTGTACGCCAGAAAAAGTCATTGAAATCCATCCGTACCTGTATGTGTTGACCGGCACAAGGCTTTACATCCTCGAAAACGGCAATCTTCTTCGATTGGTTGACATATTTGGCCAGGGTGACCTGATATTCACCCAAACAGGATTCATTCTCATCGCATCAAAAACTTTGAGATGGTTTAATGCAAACGGGGGTTTGATTGGGGAAATCAATGCCGATGATCCAATTCGTCGCATCTATCCAACACGTGAAGGTCTAGTAGTGGAGACTCGACAGCACCGCGCACTTATTGAAGGCGTCCCGTCATGGTGGCGACTTGTCGAACGGGAAAATGTGCACAACTAGCCGATAGCAATCCTGCCTGCTACTGCACGTTAATCTGCGGCATTGCAGTGCGATCATTAGGGCAAGCATAAAATCAGGACCGAGCTGTATCCAGTAGGCGTTTTTCATTCAGCCCAGGCGGTATGCTAAGCAAAGTCAACTTGCACAAAGTGACAAATCGTTACATCTACTCCCCTGCCACCCAAGAGCCGAGCCCCTCACTTCAGCTTAAGATTATCCACCGGGCTAGCCAGCTTATGGGCATTTATCATATCCTCAGCCCCCAGGCTTGAGACATAGCGCCGGGTCATTTGCAAAATGGAGTGCCCCAGCATAATCTGCAGGGTAAACTCCCCACCCCCGTTTCTCAAATAGCTGATGGCAGCCGTATGCCTGAAGGTGTGCGGCCCCGGCCTGGACAGGCAGGGAGTCAATAACCACATTTTGGGGCTACCAAACAGCTTCTTAGCTATGAAAAGCGGGAGACGGGACTCGAACCCGCGACAACCTGCTTGGAAGGCAGGGACTCTACCAACTGAGTTACTCCCGCACAAAAATAATCGGTGGAGGGCAATTACCTCCTTTTTAGCTTTGAAATCTGTATGAACGTATTAACAATGTGGATGGACATCTTGACAATATCCGTTGCTTTTTTACAAAGCAGGGGTCCTACAAGACTCCTTTTATTAAGTATTTGGTTTGGTTAAGCCATTCCATCACCCCCTTTCGTGACTAACACTATTGACAAAGTGGTAGCCTCGCCTTACAATCAATGTGGGTGGTGGGCAGACTGAATTCTGCAAAAGGAGGATGTCCGTCCAACGCAGGCTCTGCCCATCCCCCGGCCCTCAGCATTTTCGTCCTAAGGAATCTTTATTTAGATAGTCCGCAAACTGGACTAATATCTCATTCAACTCAGGATCTGACTCATCGGCCTCATCCATCATTCTACTAAGTATCTCTTTCTCCTCTACAGTAGGTGGTTTGCCCATTGGCTCCTGAAATCTGATGTGGATTACAGCCGTCAGTGACTTCGGCAATTCAAACATTATTCCTTCTCCAAGCCGGCAAGGTACTCAGCGAAACGCGCCATCAGCTTGAGCTGGGGTTCACTAAAGTTAGCCACCTTGTCCATCAGCCGAGCCAGCGGCTGACTGAGGTCCTCCCCATCGGGCCGCTGCGTTCTATAGCCGGCAAGAATAAGCAGACTGTCTTCTAATGCCATCCTTTCGTTGCCATCTTCACCAAAGGCCTTAGTCAGCCTTTTGATAGTTTCCGGAGAAGGAAGGGAGGCACCATTTATAATGTCGGAGATAGTAGCATGGCTTAAGCCAGTCCTGGCAGCTGCCTGCCTCGTCGACAAGCCCTCCGCCTTGCACCTATCCTTGAGCCACTGACTGAGACCTGTCTGCTCTCCCATTCAATTATCCTCCTTTGACAGTTAGCACTAATTTTTTAGGGTTAATTTGGTACTATTTTGTTGATATTATAGCACCCTCAATACCTACTCTGTCAACCCCAATTGACACTAGCTTTGTCGGTAGGGCTTGACAGAGTGGCCATCATGGTTTACACTCTGTTACTACTGACTTCCTTTGGGAGGGGGTGAACTATGCGACAGCATCTGGTGTTCATTAAGTATACGCGGGATTGGTTACACGAGGTAACAGGCTATTCCAAGGGGTATCTCTGCCGTATTGCCAGAGGGAATACCCCACTGAGCCGTTCCTTTGTCGAACGGGTCTGCTTCAAGCTTAACCAGCCGGAGGCAGAGCTGTTTTTGCCTGACGCTGTTGAAGCACAATCCCCGGTTGGTCAATCCCGGCGATAGTCCATATTACTAAGTCCCAGGGGGTATCCTGAGCAGCCTTCAGGCAAAGTGTCAGCAAGCTTTTCCGGGAAGTAAAGCATGTTTGCAGTAGAAAAGGTAACCACGATTGAGCGCTACTGTCCCAACGGACACACCCTACTGCCGGACCTCCTGGCACAGAGCCGCCATCCGGTAAGGTTTTGCCGTATTTGCGGGCTGTCAGTTAAGGAGAGGCAGATGCCTTACGATGCCGCCTACTGTGCTGTTTGCAACAACCATGTGCATCCCATTTGGAACTACTGTCCTTACTGCGGTCAGGGAAGGAAGGATTAGCCAGGGCTTATCTTAGAATCGGAGGCAGCAGCAAATGGAGTATCCTACCGTTTGGGCAGCCACCAGGCTAGAGGGGAAATTCCTGGTTTCAGAGCTCGTCCTGCGCCCTGACAAATTGCTCAGGGTGCTCGATGGAGAATTGTACAGCGAAATGAAGGATGGGACAGCTTGCTTAGGAGCGCTGTTAGGGCTGTCAGCAAATCCAGAGCAGTTGGAAGATGTGCTTCCAGTGTCGCCCGGGGATGAAGTGCTAATTATCTCAGCCAGGCAATAACCTTAGTTTGACCTTAAGGGGAAGCGGCTATGACACTCCGAAAAGCCATGGAAATACTGCTCCACTATCTTGCTTGTGGTGAATACACCAATGAGCAAGACTTCAAACACGCTGTCCTCCTGGCCTCCATCATCTTAAAAGCCGCGATATCCCTTGAAGTGACTTCAGGGAGGGGGCAGACATGAGTCACCCATTCTCGCAGGAAGTTCCCGAGCTGCTGAATGACCACCTGGATCACCTGAAAGCCTCTGCCATCTCCATTGAAGTCATCCGGGAGCGCGGCTACAAATCTGTTCTCGGTAAAACACCCCTGAGAGAAGCTGGCTTCAGCAAAGCCCAGCAGAGGGCCCCCGGTATCCTAATCCCTCTCTATGGGGTTGACGGCACACTTGTTGGCTATCAGCACCGGCCCGATCATCCCAGGTTGAATGCCAGGGGGAAGCCTGTCAAGTACGAAAACCCCACCGGTTCGTCGGTTCACCTTGATGTGCCGCCCCGCTGCCGTGAGCAGCTGGGTAATCCCAATATCCCCCTCTGGATTACCGAAGGCGTTAAGAAGGTTGATGCCTTGGCGAGTTATGGCGCCTGCGCGGTTGGTCTTACCGGCGTTTGGGGTTTCAAAGGCAGGAATCCCCTCGGCGGCACCACTATACTGGCTGATTTTGACTATATTGCCTTTAAGGGTAGAGGCGTCTACATAGTATTCGACTCAGATGCAGCATCTAACCCACACGTCAGGCTGGCTCTGGACCGTCTTGCGGAGCACCTGAGGCGGAAGGGAGCCAATGTCCACATTATCAGAATCCCTGCCGGCCCAAACGGTGAGAAGGTGGGCGTGGATGATTATCTGGCCCAAGGGCATACCCTGGATGATCTGGTGGGTCTGGAAGTCACTGAAGAAGCCCCCAGGACTAAGGAAAAATCGCAGGATAGGTACTGTGTGGATGAGTGCCGGCTGTGCTGGATTAAGTCGATGCCGGATGGAGAGGTGGTGGTACCACTCGGCAATTTCAATGCCAAAATCACCGGGGTGATCACCCGCGACAATGGCATGGATATCTCAAAATCATTTACGATTGTTGGCTATGAAGCCAATGGCACCCCGCTGCCGGTTGTAGAGGTGCCGACGTCCAGTTTTGAGTCCCTGGCATGGGTCACCTCGGAATGGGATACCCGGGCTATCCTGTCGGCAAGTCAGGCAGCCAAGGGCAGACTGCGGGAAGCGATCCTACTGCAGTCACGAGATGCCAGCCGCAGGACAATCTACTCTCATTCCGGCTGGCGCAATATAGATGGGCAACAGGCCTTTCTCACCGCCGGTGGAGCCCTGGGCGCAGCCGGTGTAGACGTCGAGCTTGAGGATGACCTCAAGAACTATTATTTACCGGCGCCGGTAGATGATCCGAAGGAAGCGATAAGGGCGAGCTTTGACTTTCTAAAGATAGGCTCTCTGGAAGTGATGCTTCCTTTATGGGCAGCGATGTACCTGAGCCCGCTTTCGGAAATCCTGGAGCCGGCATTTACTGTTTTTGTTGTCGGCGCCTCCGGGACATTTAAGTCCACACTTACCGCCCTGAGCCTCAATCACTTCGGGGAGAAGTTCGATGAGTTTCACCTGCCGGCAGCATGGCGTGATACGGAAAACAAACTGGAGAAGCTGCTATTCCTGACAAAGGACCTGCCCCTGGTTATCGACGATTGGTCTCCCGGACAGGATTCGGCTAAGGCTCGTGAGATGGAGGTCAAAGCCGAGCATGTAATAAGAGCCCAGGGCAACCGTCAGGGCAAAGGCAGGCTCCGGTCCGACACATCCAGCCGCAAAACATACATTCCCCGGGGTATCCTGATCACTTCAGGGGAGCAGCTCCCCAGCGGCTTCAGTCATACCGCCAGAATATTCACTGTTGAGGTCGAGAGGGACGACATCGACCTTGAAAGGCTTTCCGCCGCCCAGGAGCAAAAATATCTCTACAGCGTAGCCATGACTCACTATGTCCTCTGGCTGCAGGAAAGAAGTAGCGAGCTAAAAAAGGGGCTGCCTGAGCAGTGGCGGTTATGGCGTGAGCAGGCCCGCTCAGAACAGATGCACCCGAGACTGTATGGAGAGATTGCCTGGCTTTATGCCGGGCTCACCATGGCGCTTGATTTCGTCTCGGAATCGGGGGTGATCGACTCTACTGAAGCAGTAGAAATGAGTAAGAAGGGGTGGGATCTATTCGTCAAGTTAGCCTCGGAGCAGGGCATTCGGGTCGAGGAACAGCGCCCGGGCAAAAGGTTTATCGAGGTGCTGGCCTCACTTATCGACCAGGGTAGAGTGGTATTTTGGGCAAAAGATGACGACATGCCCAGAAAAGCAGTCCTGGGTGAAACCGTTATCGGCTGGACTGAGGGGGAGCAGTATCTATTGCTTAATCCGCAGGCTGCCTATGCCGCCGTGCATGAGTTCTGCGGCAAGACTGGTGAGCCATTCACCTTCAAGCAGACCGCTGTCTGGAAGGACCTGAAACGGTTGGGTTACATAGAATGCCCTAACGGGCGCAATCAGAGTTCCGTCCGAATATATGGCGACCTGAAAAGAGTTATCAAACTGAACAAGGATGCCTTGTTGGTAGGGAGCAACGGTGACAGTGGTGTTTAATGTATTTCTACCAGGGACACCCTTATATAGAATAAAGTGGTAACACTGGTAACAACGGCAGTGACTCAGGCGTGGGCCAGGCGTGGAAAACTGTTACCAGTAGCCTTAAAAAAGTGGTAACAAAAGTGGTAACAGCCAAAAACGGTGGTAACAGACCGGTAACAAAGTGGTAACAAAAATTGAGGCTAATTTCAGGGGTAAAAATAAAAGTGGTAACAAAATGGTAACAATAATTAAAGCTAATTCAAAGAGACTTAGCCTTGAGTGTTACCACTGTTACCACAAAAAACAGGTATATAACCCCGTCTGGTTTAGCGGAGGAGTAAATCGATGTCGTTACCGCTGTGGAAACAGTCAGCTCCGGCTGCCGGGCAAAAGGAGATTGAGTCTCAGCCGGCTGAGGTTGTCGCTGAGCGCACCGAGGAACTGCTTATGACCCGGGGCTGGTGCCTGTGGAGGTGCAGTGTCCTGGGTGGTGATGTTATCGCTGTTACCAGGGATGAGCTGGTAGAAGGAGTGCCTATGGGATATCCGGTATACACGAAGCAGGAGCTTGAGCTTTTACTGGAAGCAAATGATGCCGCGGTCCGGCTTGTTCATGAGGCTAAAAAACTGGCCGGGGCCAGGGTGATACCTGAGACTACAGGGCGTCCGCTGAGGAGAGAACATGAAGAGAACTCTTTATGAATGCTCACACGCCCGGGTAAACGGCGACCGCATCCGCTGCCGCAAGGGACACCCTTTGTTAGTCAGGACAGATGACAACGGCATAGACGTCAGGCGGTTGGCCAGAGGTGAGCCACTGGCTTACAACATCTGCCAGAGCTGCCCTGACTTTGACGGCATGGGGCCGCCGGTACCGTCGGAAGAGAGGGGCTGGCTCAAAAAGAAGGAGGCGAAATGATAGTGTGGCTGGAGAAAGTATACGAGAAGATGTGGCGAAAGATTGGCGGCAAACCCTGGACCGAGATTGTCCGTGACGAGCAAAAGCAGTCACCGCTGGTCTTTCTGCTTCTCTCCCTTGGTTTAGGTCTTCTGGTAGGCAAACTGGCCGGAAAATACTGGTGGCAGATACTGCTCGGCTTTCTGCTGGGGATACTCTGCGGGCATTTCTGGTGGTGACTGATGGAAAACCCGATAGTACGGATGTTAGAGATTATGCAGCAAGAGATGCAGAGGTGGATGATGGCTGTCTTAAAGGGCACCTTCAACCCGAAGATAATGATGGATTTTATGAGCAGTTTGGGCATAGACATGTCCCAGCTCTCAGGGATGAGCCGGCAGCCTGGCTTTGACCCTTATAAGGTTTTAGGTCTGGACAAGTCAGCCAGCGATGAGGAGATAAAACATCGATATCGGGAGCTTCTACATAAACTGCACCCGGATACAGCAGGTACCCAGGGGACTGGTTTTCTTCTCCAGATGGTGATGGCAGCCTATGAGACGATTAAGAAAGAAAGGGGGTGGCAATGAGGATGAAAAGACTAACTGAATGGCACAAGCGAGCTTTGTACCGGTCAATTCCCCATATCCCTTTAACCCCTCAATTGAAGCTTTACTGTGCCATTTTCAGGGAGTCGGGCGAAGAGAAGCACCTACTGGTCGATGTCTATTGTGAGCTGTACCCGCCCGGAGGTGGGTGGGATGAGTACAGGGCAAGCTGCGCCCATTGGGTGACCTCAATTCTAGAGGACGCAATAAGTGAGGCGTCAGAGATGCTTCGCCCGCTTGTTGAGGAGTCCCTCAGCATGCTTAACGATAGAGAGCGACATGTGCTCAGACTGCGGTTCGGCTTCACTGAGGCTGACGGACGAGTCCAGACTCTTGAGTCCGTCGGGATGGAACTGGGCAGGTCCAGGGAAAGAGCGCGACAGATAGAGGCCAAGGCGCTACGCGAACTGAGACACCCGTCAAGGTCCGGGAGGTTGGCGCTTCACAATTTGCCGGTTCACCTGGCCAATAAGGTGTTTCAGCGCTGCAATGAGCATCCGTCCCCATCGGCGCTTGTTGAGCTGTGGGGGTATGACAGGGCAGTTTACCGGGTGATAGAGCAGCGGGACAGGCAAATTGCCTGCCTGCAGGAGAAGGTTGCTTACTTGGAGGGGCTGGTTAAACGAGTGTTCGTCGAACCCATAACCACGGTAGGGCTGACGCGCAGGGCCCTGGCCGCCTTAATGGCGGCCAGGCGTTGGGAGTCCGACATGCCTACGGTCGGCGAGGTTGCTGCGCTTACTGATTCCGAGCTATCCGGTATTAGGGGCGTTGGTCGCCAGGTGAGAGAGAGGCTGCACCTGATAGGCCGGTGCCGACCATGGAGATTAACGAAAGGAGAAAGCGATGATGGAAGAAGACAAGCTTGAGGTCTGGGAAGGCAAGGTTCTAAACGTGCCTAATTTCCACTATAAATGTTGTGGCAAACCGCCGGACCTGAATGCCGGGGGCTGCTATACAGCCTACTTTGAAAACAACTGCGGAGAGCAGATTGTTTTCCAGTATGACTTCAGGTCCAAGAAGGGCACCCTGTGGCACGGGGACTACGGATGGGATATGCCTGTCCCCGTTATGGGTGGAGGCACCACGATGATTATGGACAAAGAGGAGCGAGAATGGCTGCACCTCGTATGGCGGGTGGCGACAAGGACTGAAACGAGGGAATTCCAGCTTCGCTCCAGTCTGGACCTGGTCAATGCTCACAAGGATATTTATGACGAGCTTCTGGCCCGGCCGGAGTTCGCCAGCAAAGACATGCAGCATGCTTTTCTCAAGACGAAAAGGAAACTGGAAAAGCAGGCGAAAGCTCTGGCCGATGAGCTGATTGAGGCACAAGCGGGAGATACATCGGGGAGGGACGAAGATGAAAGAAGGCGACCTTGAGTTACTGCACGAAATAGCAGAGTTCGAGGACTCCCAGAACATGGAGGAACTACGCATGGGCTGGTCCTGGCGTCACGTACGCGTCTGGCCAGCGACGCTGAGCCGTCTGTTCAAGGACGGCTACCTGGATGACGTATTCCGCTCCAACTCCTATACCGGCTACCGCCTCAGCGAGCTGGGGAGAGCCATGGCCAACAGCCAGCAGGAAGATGCAGGCGAGCCCCAAGCACCGCAGCAACTTGATATTTCCGGCGATATTTTCAACGACATCATCGGCCATGACGACCTTAAAGAGTTGCTCACCGCCTGCCTGCTGGCGGAGAAACCGGTACACGTGCTGCTGGCCGGGCCGCCCGCCCTGGCCAAGACGCTCTTTCTCTGGGACATCGAGAGGGCGGCCGGGGAGAGAGCCATCTGGCTGATCGGCTCGGCCACCTCGAAATCAGGCCTGTGGGATAAGATCGCGGAAAGACAGTTCCAAATCGTCCTCATCGACGAGCTGGACAAGATGAACGCCGTCGACACCGCCGGACTGCTTTCCATGATGGAGGGTGGTCGACTGGTCCGTGCCAAACGAGGCAGGGAGCTTGACATATCCAACCCGGTGAGAGTGGTGGCCGCCAGTAACCGGTTGAACATACTCTCGCCCGAACTCAAGTCACGGTTTGCCATCCGGAAGCTGGCCGCCTACAGCCGGAGCGAATATCTCACTGTGGTCAGGGGTGTGCTGGTGCAGCGAGAGAATGTGCCGGCGGACACAGCCGAGGAGATAACCAGGAAACTGGATGGGCTGAGCCAGGACGTCAGGGACGCCATCCGGGTAGCCAGGCTGGTTCCCCAGCTCGGCGTGGCGAAGGCAATAAAATTACTTGATATAGGAGGATAAAATGGACGAACGGGAGAGACAGGAACTTGTCGAGGCTCTGACAGAGGTTAAGGAGCTGGTAGAGCAGTCCTTTCCCCTGGAGAGCTCAGTGGTGAGAGACCAGATTCTGGGCATGCTGGCGGTGGCCGTGATTCAGACGAAGGTCTTGTGGCGGCCTTTCGGTTATGGGCCGACTACGGACACATCGCAGCGACCTGCCGGCGCCAGGCCGATGACTGAGGAAGAAAGGCAGGCGATATTCGGGGGAGAGTGTCCCCGCTTGGATGACTTCCTGAAACAGACCAGCCTGATGCTTGGCGCGCAGATAAAGTTCCACACCGAAGATGTCGCCGCAATGCTGACGAAGGTGGCTGTCGAAAAAGGCACGGAGTGGACATGGGAGACCTTCGTGTACTTTGTCGGCAAGCTGATGGAAGATTCGCCCAAACCAAAATTACCTGAGGAGGGCAAGACCGGTGACAAATAGCCTGGCACTGATTCCGATAAAAGCAAAAAGGAGACTCTACCAGGGCAAAGACCCCTTCAAGGTGCTGGGTGTCTCGCCGGATGCCTCCACCAGGGAAATCAAGCGTGCTTACCTCAGGCTTGCCCGCGATTACCATCCTGACGTAAACCATTCCCCTCAAGTCCGGAAGCTGTTTCTCAGGATAAACGAGGCGTACGCCTTCATCATGAAGCGCGGGGATCTGGCCAGGCTCCATCTCAAGTGCGACATGGTTGAGGTAAAGGTGGAGTTTGTCGAGATGCTGCATGTTTTCAAGCGGGCGAAGGTGCTGGCCGGCATTGAACCGGAGCCGTCGGAGCCGGGAGCATCTGATCTCAGGGATGACGAAAGAAGCCGGAAGATGCAACGGCTGGCCTGGTACATGATGTCTAACTGTCTCCTTTGCCGGTGGAAGGATAGCTGCGATCGGGCTACCGGTTATGCTGAGGTGGAGGAAATTCACCGCGAGCTTCAATCCAAGGCGACGGCCAAATGCTTTGAGGGGTTCCTGAAACGCTGCCAGTCCCCTGAGTTCGATAAGAAGACAGGTTTGGCTTAGCTGATAAAGGGGGTGACCTATGAGCAGCCCGGCGACACTACGAGAAAAACCGAATGCCGTATTCACCGGTGCCGTATGTACTTGCTGTAGCTACTTGCTGTAATTACTTGTAGGAGGGAGGAAGTGTTTACTTGTAACGAATGTGGTAAAAAGTTCAAAACCATGCAAGCTCTTGGTGGACATGTTGGGCGCAAGCATCCCCGGAACAAGGCCGAGGGTATGCCCGAGAACAATAACCCTGAACCGGTCGAGACGGTGGCGGTGATTGAGGCCAAGCCGGAAGAGCCGGCGCCAACTCCACCCCCGATTGAGGACCCCGGTGTCATGGAGAATATCCGGAACCTGCGCCGGCAAGGGTACAGCGCCAGGCAGGTAAAGGAGGAGTTCAGCTATGCCCGTTCAACCGTAGACCAGGTATTCGCCGAGTCTATCAAGCCGGAAGGAAAGGCAGAGGACAGCGACAGTGAGTCCGTTCTGCCGGTCACCACCAGGGGGACGGAGGTCGTTACACCGGAGTTCATCATGCAAAGCTTGGCTAACGGGAGTGAGGACTGGCACCTGAGGCTTGAGGGAATGATGCTCCTGCGGGCGGCGCAGAAGATGAACCGTGATGATATCGAGATGACTCGCATGCAGGCAGAAGCTGACGCCACCAGGATCAGACCAATCCTGGACCTGATGAAGGAGACCAGGTTGGAGCAGGACGCCGCGGCGCAAAGAGCCAAGTCCTCCAGCGAGGAGATCGCCGACCGGGCCGCCTACGAGACGGCTACTCAGCTGTCCCAGGTGATTTCCCAGAACAATGCCAAAATAACCGACTCGATAAACCAGATTCGGCAGGCAATGGGTGGCAAAGAGGAGAATCCGCTCGCCCAGGTGCTGAACTCGATTCAGTCCATGCAGCAGATGATGGGGATGTTTGGCATATCCATGCCGGGAATGATGCCGGGACAGGCACCAGGCGGAGGGCCGCCGGTAGAGCAGGGGCAGACGCAACCAATCAAACGGCACAAACTTAACGAATCGGAGGAGAAAGATGTTTGACCAGATGCTAAAGATGATGGAATCACCTCAGGCTCAAGACATGATGTTCAAGGTGTTTGCTCAACATGTAGCCAAGGTGCCCCCGGAGAGAAGGGAGGCGCTGTCACATGTTAAGGTAACTTTCAGAAAAAGGGGGAGGAGCCTGCAAATGGACATCGGCCATTCCGATGATGAGCAGGTCGAGAATATCATCGAAGAATCCGTTAACAGTTTTTGCGAGATGGCGTCTCGCATTTACCAATCGATGGGGTTCGACGTAGACGTATATGAATAATCAGTTAACCGGGCCGGGAAACGCGAATGATATGCTGTATTCCATGCGGGTGCTACTGTTCATCGCCTTTTTGTCGATGGGATATCAGTTGAGCCGTCCCCGGTCTGTCGCCAACAAAGAGCCGGAACTGTTACTGGCTGATACCACCGGGCCGGGCTCGCCGGAACAGGAGTGGGCAGGGCTTCCATCGTGGCAGAGGAAGGTCTCCGAAAAGGCGGTAAAAAGCTATGCCGGGTCTCAGGAGAAAAAGTGGCGGCGCTGGAACGAGGCCATGTTTGAGCCGGGTGACGCTGCGATGACCGTTCGCCCTCTTCCAGGGAAGCAGCGGAAGAAGCCGCCCGAGGGGTCAAGCTGATGCCGATAAAGGTGGAAAGGATACTGTTCCGGGTGGGCGAGGGCAGCCTGGCCGTCACCCTGCCCAAGGCATGGGTAACCTATAACCGTCTCAAACCCGGTGATACGGTCGATCTCATCGTTAATGACGGCGTGACTGTCTATATAAAAAAGAGGCCCGGAGCGGCGGATGAGGCTAAAAGTTAGCACGTGCGTATATACGCACGTAATATCTTGACAGCCGCTCGATTGTATTATAGGCTTAAAACGTAAGCCCTTGGAGCTTTGTCGGAGAAAGCCGGCTCCAAGGGCTTAGTGCTTTTAACGGCGGCTCCAGGGCTAACCAAAGGGGCGAGCAACCTTCGACTGAAAGGTTTAAGGCTCGCCCCTTTCCTTTTGGTCGGGGTTGCTCCTCCCGGTTGTCCGGCCGCGATCGGACGGAAAAATTAGATGGAGGTGCACAGATGGCCAAATACGCAAGCTGGGCAGAACTGGAGAGGAACGTTCCCATTTCCTACAAGGAAGGCGCCACCGCCGAGGCTTTTCGCGGCGGCATGCAGGGAATCGCCCCTCAGGGGATGACCGTCAGGGAAGGGCGTGTTACCAACTACCGTAAGGGCGTTGAGGACAAGGCCGACCTGGTGGTCGAGCGCTACAAGCGCGCCATGTTCGAATAGCGCCATCCCGGCTTGATGCCGTCTAAAGGTTGGGGATTCTCCCATATCCGTCCGGCTGCTATCGCGGTAGCCGCCGGGGCGGTTCAACCCGAGACCCCACCAGGGATGACATCAGGCTCGTGGAACGGGAAGCAAAAAGGCACTACGAATCAAGGAGGTAAGCATGTTCACAGCACAGCAGGTAACCGGGCCAATGGCGCCGGGGCAGTACGGCCCGCAGCAGGTGGTCGGGCCGGCCTCTTATTACCCGCAGCAGACCGACCAGATGTCGGGGATGTTCAGCGCCATGATGCCGATGATCATGATGGTCATGATGATGGCGATGGTGATGCCCATGATGAAGGGCGTTACCGCCAGAGAATGAACCAGGTAACCAGTAATTTAAGGAGGTAATCGACAATGTTTGGAACACAGCAATTTGCCGGGCAGCAGGTCCGGCCGCAGCAGTACGGCACGGTAGCGGGCTACTACCCGCAGCAGACCGACCAGATGTCGGGGATGTTTTCGTCCATGATGCCGATGATTATGATGGTTATGATGATGGCCATCATAATGCCCATGATGAAGGGTGTCACCGGCACCAGCAAGTCCTAGCCGGAGGTGAAATCTTTAAGGAGGTTAAGAGATGGTAAATAAGATAATTCCGCAGCAGTATCCCGGCTATCCGGGCACGCGGCCTCCCAAGGGATGGGTGCCTCCGCTGGACCAGTGGCTGAGTCTTCTGGGTGTCTACGATAACGAATCCGGTTGCTGGGTGGGTTTGCCGCTGCAGGCGCTCACCGAAGCCCTTGTTCTGGCCGAGGCCAGGCATGCCGTGGACCGCCTCGACGAGCGCAACGGCCAGGTGGAAATCACGCTGCCTGACGGCTCCGCCGAGGGTACGGTTAAAACGAAGGAGCTCGAGGTCCCCGATGACGAGGTGTGGTTCGTCAGCCGCTTTCACCTGGAGGTGGACAACGATACGGTGTCCGGCAATATCCGCATCTCCGGTTTCCCCAGGGTTAACGATGTGGATAAGAGATACCTGGGAACGAACCAGGACGGGATCAGTGATGAGACCTACGACCTGGCCGACCCCGGGGAGCTGGGCACCGAGCTGCGGCTGGCCGGCGGTGACAAGGTCACCGTGGTGGCCACGGCCATCGCCGACCCGACCGTAGACGACGGCACGGTAACCCTGACCCTGCACGGCCGCAAGGCAAAGCGCCTGATCAAGTAGGAGACGGGGCACCGGCTTAGCACAGGCGGGAGGTGACCAACCCGTGCGAGGGGCAGGCAGGGCTTTGATGACGAAAGTCATAGCGGAGATGTAGACTTGCATCCCGCACGGGGCAGGTATTGTCGCAAGTCCGTCGTGATTACGACGGGCGCTGTTGGGGCTGGGCCGGAACACAATCGGTTCAGCCCCTTATGTTTAAGGAGGGGAGATGCCGGAAAGATTGACACCACCGGGACACCGGGCAGTCATCATCGGCTCGGCCGGGAGCATTGAGGAGATGGGGTCCTTCGCTCCCCTGGAAGAAGGCTCGGCCGAGGGGACGCTCATGCTCATGCGTCTCGACTTTGACGAGTTCCTCTCCGATGAAACCCTGGCCGGGATTGAGCGGGCGTTCCGTGACGCCGGCGTGGAGCGGTGGCCCGGCTACGAGCACATCGCCCATGCCGACATGACAAGCCCCTCGGTCTATCTTGCCTGGCAGAAGGGGATCGCCTGGATGCCCGTCATCATCGGCATACTGGTGACCATGATTTTGCCGCTGCTGCTCGGCGGCGTTATCTGGATGCTTATCCCGGAGTCGCTAAGGCAGACGATTAACATGCTCATCGGTATGGGAATGATGATGCTGGTGATGTTCCTGATGATGCAGGTAATCAAGCCGCTGACGGCGCCGGAGAGACCTAAGAGACTTGAGGAGGCGAGGACATGAATGAGTATCTGCCTGAGCAATACTACGGCTATTATCCGGCGCAGCAGTACCAGCCCCTGTTCTGGCAGGCGCTGGTCGGGGGGCTGATTAACCTGATCATCCTGGTGGCCATGGCCGCCTGGGCCTTTTCCCTGGTTAAAAAAGCGATCAGGGGCGAGCCGGTAGAATTTCCCGAGCCACCGAGAGTCGGACGAGAGGAGATGTGATGACAACGGAATTTGCGGTTATGACAGGAAAGCGGGGCGACATATTCTGGGACCTGCCGCCCTGGATGATTTATTCACCCGGTTTCGACGTGGGGTGCAGCATCTACATCGCCAATCCCACCGAAGAGGAGCAGGAGTACGCCCTGATGGCTACCCTGTCGAGGGAAGGAAGGCTGATCAGCGAATCAGCCCTGCCCGTCTTCGGCTATGCCTGGTTTACGGTTGAGCCGAGGGATTTTGTCAGGCTGCGCGGGGCGTTCCGTTTCGATGAAACCGATTGCGATTTAACCGTCCACTTAATCGAGCGGGAGACCGAGGAGGCGGTTGACTCGGTCACGACCAGGCTGGCGTCGGCGACGGCCGCAGCCGCTTACCCGCCCTGGCCGGGGTCTCCGGGAACACCGGGGATATCGACCGATTGGATGTCGGCGCTGCTCCCGGTCATGATGATGGGCTTCATGGGGGTGGTGATGGTCAGGGCCGCCAGGCCGGAGGAGGCAAAGGCGGGGCCGGTGGCCGTCCCCGTTGAAGAAAGAAGACTGTTGCCGCCGGGGAGGTACGAGTAATGACGGGTGGATTCTACATCGAAGGCAAGAAGGAAAAGCTCGACATCTCCGAGATAGTAAACATTGTCAACGAGATGAAAAACATCGTCAGCGAGGTGCAGAACGACATCGTCCAGGTGCAGAACGATGTCAGCCAGGTGGTTGTATCGAGCGGTAAGCAGCTGCTCTCCATGGACTTCTGGGGCGAGCCGATTGAAGAAGTTCAGATTGACGCTGCCGGTGTCTCCGTGTCCTTACCTGGTGTGACGATAGATGGCATACCCGCCGGCGCTACCATACTCAGAGCCATCGCCATGCTCAAATTCAGGATGGTTGAAAATACCAATGCCGCCGCCAACAAGCTGAACGGCGGAACGGTAGCTAGCACCAGCCAGGTAATTCAGGTTCGGGATGATACGCCCGGCACTTGGGGCGACGCCATAAACTTCACTGACGACCAGTTTGGGCTCGCCGCTGAGATAAGAGAGGGCGGCGATGTTTGTATCGGTAGTATCGATATTTCCAGCGTCGTAGTGGGGAATGATGGCTATGAGTTCCAGTGGCTGCTCGGTAAAGCGGACCTGGATTTCATCAACTTTAACGATGTTCAGGTAGGGATACGCGTATGGTATTCAGTGCCGCCATCATAAGAAAAAGGAAGTAGAACCCGATGACGATTTACACCGTTGCCACTATAAACAGCACACCGGCTCTCTCCGCAGAGGGGGGAGGTCGTGACATTGTTATTGCCAGCGACGGCAGGCTCTGGGCGGCCTATTCAAAAAAGCCTGCCGGACTAAACTACATGCAGATCCACGTTGCCTACAGTGATGACGACGGCCAGACGTGGACCGAGGAGCGGGTCACCTCCGGTTATGATAATAAACATCACTTCTTCCCGGCAATCGCTATAGACTCCTTTGACAACTTGCACCTTGTCTATACCTCGAAAGGCCGGGCGCCATTTGCCGCAAGATGGGGTACCTTCTACAGGGAACGCACCATCGGCGGCTGGCAGGCTGAGGAGACGGTGGCCTTGCTTGATGTGTCCAACCCCGGCCAGGACTACCCGACGATAGCCGTTGGGGTAGCGGACGTTCCTCACGTCGTCTGGGCCGGACTGGGATGGGGCGCCAACCCGACCGTAAAGAATATCCAGTACCGGGCTAAAATTGGTGGACTCTGGGGCACGGTTGAACAGGTTACCGACATGACCAGCCCCCAGGATACGCCATCGATGGCTATTGACTCATTTGGTACCGTTCACGTGTCCTGGACGGGACGCGGCTGGGGCATAAACACGGGGAATTCTCAGGTTTGCTATGGCCACGGGCCCGCTGCCTGGATAACCGAAAACGTTACCGACCATCCCCATTCCCACTACCACTCCCGCATTGCCCTTGACTCTGATGACGACCCGCATATTGCCTATTACGATGCCGGTGATGACGCCATTGCCTACAACAAGAGGACCGGTGTCATGTGGGGCACGCCGGAGCAGGTGTCGCATGCTGGCGCATCGCTGGGCTGGGGATACCCCTCAATCTCACTTGATAGAAGCGACAATATCCATGTTGCCTGGCCGGGCTACGGGCAGGGACTAAGCGAGGGGTGGACAAATTACTGGTATAGAAAAAAGACCACATCCTGGCTTGAACCCATGTATATCACCAATCAGGACATAAACGACCAGTGGTGCGCTTCATTGCTCTGGGCCAATTACCCGGAGATAGGCGGTGTTAAGACCAATGTTCTGCCTGATTTGCAAAAGCTGGTCTGGGAGGACATGGCAGTTGCCATTATGTTCTCCGAGACTCCGGCATATCCGGAAGAAATGGCGAAAATCAAAGGTTCAAACATGGCCAACCGGCTGATAGCGGACGGAGCCATATGAGGCAACAGAAGGAGGAGATATGCGCTACGCCATAGTTTCAAAGGGTTTAAGCGTTGAACAGCTTGAAGCCGAAGCCCTGAAGGTCGGGGGCAGGGACGTAAAGAAGACCTGCTGCCTGACCCAGGTCTTCTGCGAGCTTGACGAAGGTCAGGCGAGGAGGCTGTCGCAGGTGCCGGGGCTCCGGGTTAAGCCGGTACAGGAGTTCAGACCCGACCAGGTGACGATGCAGACCGTCGCTGTTCCCAGCGCCGAGACGCCGTCCGATGTCTTCTACCTGCTTCGCTCCTACTTCACGCCGCCGCTCAGCGGGGCCGGACTTACCGTGGCCGTGCTGGATACCGGCATCCGCGCCTCCCATGAAGCGCTGCGGAGCAAGGTGGTTTACGAGAAAAACTGCACCGACTCCCCCGGTACCGGTGATGTGTTCGGGCACGGCACCAATGTCGGCTACGTCATCGCCGGCGGCATGCACGCCCTTGGACAGGAAGCAGGGGTTTCCCCGGGGGCGGCGCTGATGAATATTAAAGTAATTAACGATGAAGGTATTGGCACCGACGAGCACCTGGTACGCGGTATCGACGAGGTGTGCGACCTGGTCGCCAGAGCGAGAAGGCAGGGGCTGTGGCCGACCGATGATATGTTTCCCAATGTGATAAACCTGTCCCTCGGTGCACCGGATGACGGCGACCCCGACAACCCGGTCAGGGTTGCCTGCCGGGAAGCCAGCGTGGACTATGGACTTGACGTGGTGGCCGCCGCCGGCAACTACGGACCGAAGATGACGACAGTGATGCTCCCTGCCTGCGACCCCGAGGTCATCGCCGTCGGCGCCATCGGTACCCTGGACTTCACCGTCTGGGAGAAGTCATCCCGGGGCCCGACGGTTGAGGGGGAAACGAAGCCCGATTTCGTTTTCTGGGGGACGGATATCCGGATGGCGAGCCACAAAGCCGATGATGCCTATGACGTCAAGTCGGGAACGAGCTTTGCCGCCCCCATGCTCTCCGGGCTGAGCGGGCTTCTCTGGGAGACGGGAAGGAGGGCTTACGGCGAGCTCTGGGGATTCCGGTGGACGGCGATCAGGGAGTTTGCCCCCTATATCTCCGTCAAGCCCGAGGACGCCTCCTTGAAGAAGGACAATGCCTACGGCTACGGCCTGCCGGCGATGAGCGCCATGCTGGGCGAGATCGGCGGAGCGGCGGAGCCGGCGGCGGATGTCACGCAGATGTTCCCGATGGTAATGATGATGAGCATGATACAGCAAATGATGGGAGGGATTGTGTAATGAAAACACTAAATTCAGCACCTAAGTTCCTGGTCTATGCGCTATCGCAGGCAGTCAGGCATCCCAAAACACCGATAACCTACCTCTACTGCCCTGAGTGTAAGGTGCGCCACTCTGCCAACGAAAAGGAGTGCCCGGTATGTCTCCAGAAGGCCGGGAACAGCCCGCAGCTGAAGGAGATATCGCCGATACCCTGGTGGGGCTCGGTGATGGTCATTGTTATTGGTATCACCTGTTGGTGTGCGGGGGCTTATTTCAATATAGCGGGACTGGATGAGGCTGGCAAGGCGCTGGTATATATCCCACTGGGGTCGCTCTTCGGCATGAGTATACCGAAGTGAGGAAGTCGCAAAATGGCACAGTATGCAGAGATTGTCGAGATAGTCGCCCCCGCTGAAGCAGCTGTCGGCAGCCGGGTGGACATCACCGTCAGGATAAAGAACAGGTATGCCTCCAGCATCGGCATTATGGTTGGCGGCGCTTTGGAGTATGGGGTTACACCATGGCCTGGCATTAACTTCCCCGATGATACCGAGAATGTTGCTGGTGGTGTTACTCATTCCTTTAATGGCTGGTTTACTATGCCAAACAAGCGAGTGACCATACATGCCTATAGCTATTACTACGCCGGTGGGAGCTGGTATTTCGATGATGAGATGACCAGGGCTGTTGACCTGGCTGCGGCAATTCCGTCGCAGTTTGGTTCTATTGAAATAGTGCGCTATGCAAAAGTGTGAAAGGAGGTAGTTAGTCATGAATGGAGTTTATCTTCCATCGCAGTTCGGGGTCATCTTCATACCCCTGGCCACCGTTCAGGTGAAGACGGGGGACAAGCTGAGGGTAACCTGCCGGTATTCGCACCGCGGCAAGGCAGAAAGTGTACTGCTCTACGCCGCTATCGGCAACTCTGGATGGGCCGGTTTCGACGAGGTACTGCACGGCTCTAAGACCATAAGCGTGCCCGAGGATACCAGCTGGCAGTTCCGCGAAGCCTATGTGGATATCGCCATAACCTCAGCGATATCTGTCGGCGTATATGATCTCTACGCCAAGATTGACGGCGGTATTCCCAAGGTGATTTCGCCGACCCTGCACGACGTGGTCGAGGTGCTGGCAGAGATTCCTGATTCCGAGTTCGGTGAAATTACTATCAACAGCTATGCAAAGGTGTAGGTAATATGATTAGCGCTTTGCAGGTATTCAGACCTGGTGTGGGCTGGCTTCTGCCTCTCCAGGAGAAGCTGGCGCTGTCTCCCGGCGATGTGCTCAGGGTCAGTATTGCCGTTCCCTACAAGGGTCCTGAGCATGAGTTTACTCTCTATGCCAGCATAGGGAATAGAGGGGCACTCTGGTTTGATGAGATCCTTGTCGCCAAGGCGACGCTGCCCTGCCCCAACTCTTCGGAGAAGTACACTACGGTAGCGGGAGAAGTGGATATCGAGATTATCGGTGCTGGCTTTGCCGGCATCGGCGGTATCTCGGCGGGTAATGATTACGACTTCTACGTGAAGATAGAGGAGAAGCCCGAGGTGATGGCTGAAATCGATGACATCATCGACATTGCCGGTGGCATCTCTCCTGATATGACCGGAATGCTCAGTATGATGCTGCCGCTCATGATGCTTGGTATGGTGATGCCGATGGTCGGCGAAGGAATGGAGGAATAGTGACTAAAGCGTATCTGGAACCGGCGGAGATAGAGAAGCTGGAAGGAGCAGCCGAGTACCTGCGGGATAAGCTCCTTATCCGGCTGCTCTTTCACCTCGGCTGCCGCATCTCCGAGGCCCTGGGTATTACCGTAGACGATATCGACTTTGGCCAGGGCACGGTGACTATCCAGCACCTCAAGACGAGGATTAAGCTCTCATGTCCTAGTTGCAGTGCCAGACTGAGCAAGACCGCCCGGTTTTGCCCCAGCTGTGGAAAAGAGGTGGATAAGGCGCTGACCCAAGAGAAGGAGCACCAGCGCTTCCGGAGGCTTCCGTTAGACGAAACTTCGCTCGCCATGCTGAGAGAGTATGTCAGGCGCAAAGGTCCCGTCTCCAGGAACGGCAAGAAATATCTCTTCGGCATCAACCGGCACCGCGCCTGGCAAATCGTGGCCGATTGCGCTCACAGAGCGGGGTTGCCGCGGTTGGTCAATCAGGAGACGGGCAAGGTGCATAACGTCAGCCCGCACCGGCTGCGTGATGCCTTTGCCGTTATGGCGGTAAAACTGAATGATTCAGGAGACGGGATACGGATGCTGCAGGAGCACCTGGGTCACCAGAACATCACCACCACCATGCGGTACCGCAAGGTATCGGGAGAGGAGCAGAAGGAGTGGTATCAGAAGCTGTGGCAAGGAGGCAAGCAAGATGGGTAAATATGCCAATCATGAGGAGTTCGGGGTCAACGCCCCGATCAACTACCGGGAGGATACGACGAGCCAGGCCTATCTGAACGGCATGGCCGCCATCGCCCCGTCGGGCATGAAGCCGAAGCAGAGGCGCGGTCGGAAATTCGAGGAGAAGACGGATTTCAAGGCGTCGGCCCGGTGGCACCGCAACTTCGACCTCGCCATGTTCGGCGGCTCGGATATCGAGGCTCCGGACTATGACGCCAGGCAGCTGAGCCTGGAAGAAAAGCTCAACGGTATCAAGAGGATACCGGATGCGAGAAGGAGGTAACTGATGGAAAAATGGAGAAGTGAAATCGAGGAGGTCCTGGCCAATAACCCGACCGTAGACCGGTGGATAATCCGTGACCTCGTCTGGCAGGAGAATCAGCCCGATAAAATGGAGGCTTCAATCATCCTGAAGTGCATGATGACATTGAAGACTCTCCTGTTGATAGGACAGGGCGCCGTTTCCGATCCTGAGTTGAGAGAAAGGATGACCAGATCACTTGTCGAGGCAGGTTGGTCCCGGGAGATGATTGACGGCTTTATCGACGGGCTGAAGTCCGGCGCCGGCCAGTTCGCCTGGCCGGGAGTCAGAGAGGCTACCGATGAGGAAATCAGGGAAGCCTTTGGAGATGATGACTGATGCCGGGACAAGCGATAGTAACCATAAGAGATAAGCAGTGGCAGTGCGCTGTGGCGAATACGTCGCAGGAGCTGGTTAGCGGCTTGAGCGGGGTGGAGAGCATTCCACACGGCACGGGCGTGCTCTTTGACATGGGATGGGACTATCCGGTTATCGATATTTATACGGATGAAATGCTTTTCGCCATAGACATTATCTTCATCAACAGTGTTTATGGAGTGGTAGCAGTGCTGCGCAACGTTCGCCCCGGAGACGAAGCGATCTTCCAGGGAGAGCCGGGCGCCTGCTTTTTCCTTGAGGTCAACGCCGGCGAAGCGGAAGGAATTGAAGTAGGCGATGGCGTGTATATCGAAGGGGTCGGAGAAATACCGTCGGCACCGTCCTGGATAACGGGACTGGCCGGTCTTATTGGCTTTGCGATGATGGGGGTTTTCATGGTCGGCATTGCCAGGGGCATCACTGAGGAACCGAAAGAACGGCCGGCGCTCCATGGTCCCAGTGGGGAAAGGCTTCTGCCGCAGATTCTTCATGAGAACGGCGATATCGGCCTGCCTCTGCCCTTCGCCGGCACCGGCAAAGACAGGCTATGGTGGCTGGCGACTATTTCCGGCAGAACGGTTACCGTCGAGGTGACCGGTATCAGCGTCTTATCACAGAGGCAGTTGGAGAACGCCTTCATCAGGTCGGCAGCTAGAATATCGAATATCGTGACGGGCAAGGAGCTACCCTTCGCCGCCGCTACCAGGGAGAAGCTGCGGTGGCTGTCCACGATAGGAGACAAAACGGTACAGGTTGAGGTCTCCGGAATCAGGGGACTGTCGGAAAGGCAGATGGAAGACGCTTTTATCAATTCAGTGGCTGCCATAACCGTGACCGGCGCCGGGGTAGCCGCGAAGTCGGCGTCCGTTAAGAAGCCGACCAGGCATGACGTTACGGTGGAAGCCTGGCAGGAACGGGACCGCCTGGGGATATGGATCACCGACAACCGTACCGGCAAGACCATCGCCGAGTGGTGGGACGAGGATGCCAGGGAGATGTTCGAGCAGGGGTTCTTCAAGCCGGGTATCCCCCAGCGTGCCGCCGAAAAGCCGGGCAGGGCGTTCGTGGAGAGCGTCCTCGACTATGCCGAGAGCGTGGGACTGCTGGCCGGCGGCAGGTACCTGGCGCAGACAACAAGGGATGCCTGCTACTGGACCGCCGTCAACAAGGATACCGGCGAGATAACCGAGAGCTATGCCCCTTACACCTCATCCGGCCGTGCTTTAAGGGGTGGTAAGGCCTTTGTCTCCCGGCACTGGCAGGGATTGGCGCTGGTCGAGGTTTGGAGACAGCCGGGGCGCTATTCCGAAGGGATCAAGATAGAGCCGGTGGCTTCGGAGAGATTAACCCTGGAGAAAGCACCGTCCGCTATCGCCACCGGAGGGAAGCCGACCGGCACCTGCTACGCCGATGCCTGGAGATTCGTAATCAGGGAGGGTGAAGGCGAGCTGGTACACGGCACGGTATTCAGCGGAAATCGCCGAATCGGACACGCCTGGGTGGAGACCTCCACCGGCTGGGTATGGGAGCCGGAGACCGGCCGGTATTTCACTAACCTGGGCTTCAGTGACGCTTTCGCTCCGGTTATAGAGAGTAGATACACCGCCGAAGAAGCCGCCATCATGGCGGCACGCGCTAAAAATCTCGGCCCGTGGTCTGAACTGGAAAGGCGCCGGTATTTGAAAGAAAAATCTCCAGCCATAATTCCCAAACACCCGCGGCAGCCTCGTCTTAAAGGAGAAATCGAGTTTCTGCCGGACAGCCCGGAGTTCCTAGCCTATACCATTGACGATATCGGGTACCGGGAAAAGATAGACTCTGCCTTCCTGGGAGCCATCGCCCGGGCGAGGGGAGGCAGGTAATGGCGATACGCTTAGCCCCGCCGCAGGTTCTCACCATGGAGGAGTACGAGAAGGAATGGAAGCCCCAGGGCTGGCAGCTTATCATCATCGGGCCTACATCTACCTGGCGGCAGGACTGGGGAGAGTGGGAGGCGATAAGGGACATCGTTCAGAACGCCCTGGATGAGTGCGAGTATTACACTTGGGGCTATGATGACGAAGGGCTGTATATCCGCGACGTGGGCAAGGGTATCGCCGTCGCCGACTTCCTCCTCGGCCCGCCCAGGCTGAAACCGGACTATGCCCGGGGCAAGTTCGGCGAAGGCATGAAGATCGCCGCCCTGGCCCTGCTCCGCCTGGGGTACCAGGTCAGGGTCGAGACGAAGGACAGGGTGCTGTGGATCGTCTTCCTGGAGCAGAAGGTCAACGGCCGCGCCGAGACCCTGGCGGCCCTGTGGAAGCCCAACGGCCGGAACACCGGCACCAGCTTTCACATCGTCGGCTACCGCGGCTCCGCCTTCGAGGACAGGTTCGCGGTGAACTTAAGAAGAGAGACCGTTGTCTCCGAGTCACCCAGCAAGCTTCATCAGCCTATCCGCCGCTTCAACCAGTTGTTTCAGCTTACCCTTCCGTCCAGGATCTATGCCCGCGATATCTACATGCGCGATATTAACTCGCCATACTCTTACAATTTGTGGTCGTTTGACATGGCTCCGGACCGCCACGCTCCGAAGGAAGAAGCAGACATGTGGGCCGACATCGGGCGGGTGTGGTCCTGTGTTACCAGAGCAGAGCACCTGCAGGTCTTCCTCCAGATGGTGAAGAGCCCGCCGCTATTGGAAACGGACGAAAGTCATAACGTAAGCCTGAGCTCCTGGGACATGGGCGTAGAGCCGGTTACCCAAAAGGAATACGCCGAATTTATCCGCGAGAATACCTCCATATGGCAAGAAGCCTGGCGTAAGACCATGGGCGACAACGCTATCCTTCGCACCGATGAGAAGTGGGACGGGTTGGTCAAGCACCTGGGCTATCAGTCGGTATCCGTGCTGCATTCGGTCAGGGATACGCTCGGCAGGGCGATTACAACCGATAGAGAGCTTATCAGGGCTTCCCAGGAGCGGCTCAGGGAGGTGGAAATAGTTCCTGATGACCGCCTCGACCCCGTGCCCTATACTCACCTTAAACTGGCCCGGGAAATAACAAGGCGAGTGTTCCCGTTCTCGCCGCCGGCCGGGGTGTACGCCGCCAATATCCCTCCCGCCAGCGACCGCACCAGGACGGCAGGGCTCTACAGCACGGCTACCGGCGAGGTCTACATCGCCATGGAGCAGATGCCGCGGTGCCGCCGGGTAATCGACACCCTGGTCCACGAGCTGGCGCATCACCGGCAGTACCGCAGCACCGGGGAAGCCGACGACCTGACGCCGATTCACATGGAGGCAATGCAGGCAATCGCCGCTGACGTCGTCAGGATCACCGCCCTGAGCGAGCTTGACCACCTTTTCAAGGAGGTGACCTGGTGATGTACCAACCGTTACAGGACCAGATGAATGATTTTATGGGCTTTGGCATGTTTTTCCTCTTTGTGGGATTCATCGCTGGTATAACAAAGTCCATGGTAACCGATGCGCTGGAGCCGGAGAGGAGATATGCGCCCATGACCGAAATGAAGAAACCGGTGGTTACCGTTACCTGCCCAATATGCAATAAGATGATAGAGATTCCGGAGCATAACTCGGTAACCAGGTCGGAGGCACTCAGACGGCACATGAAGAAAGAGCACACATCGACCATCGGACTGCATCCCCAGGCACTCATGATTGAAGGCGGCGAGAGGGTGCCCGCGGAATACCGCGATATCATTGGCTTCCTGCGTGATCCCCTGCCGGAATACAGCCTTATGACATTGCTGCCGGCGGTGGAAGTGGAGGCGGGAGAGAAGAAGATCGACGCCGTCATGAAGCAGCTCAAGGCCGGTGTCGAGGGTATCCAGAACAGCTCCCAGTTCCGCCTGTTTCTCGCCACGATGGCGAAGTTCCATGACTACTCCATCGGCAATCAGATCCTCATCATGCTGCAGAAACCTGACGCCACCCGCATCGCCGGCTTCAACACCTGGAAGGACCTGGGCCGGTGGGTGAAGAAGGGTGAGAAGGGTATCGCCATCCTGGCGCCGGTAATGCCGCCGAAGTCGAAGGTGACCTGCCCCGGGTGCGGCGCCGAAGCGCCCCGGACGGCCAGGTTCTGCCCTGAGTGCGGGCACGGCCTGGATATCGGGGTGGAAATCGACCAGCCGCGCTTCTTTCGCGTGGTGCACGTTTTTGATCTTGACCAGACTGAGGGGGACCCGCTCCCTGAATTTGAAGTGCCGGTGCTCACCGGAGAGGTCAACGAGGAGCTTTTCGCCAGGCTGTTAGACCTGATGAAGTCCCGCGGCGTCAGGGTGAGCTTCGAGCCGCGGCTGCACCTGGACCCGGCGATAAAAGGGCAGTACTCGCGTGGCGAGATATGGGTACGCCCTGATGAGCCGAGGGCGCAGCAGCTCAAGACCCTGGTTCACGAAATAGCTCACTACTATTCGGAAGGCGTATTCCGGATACCCCGGCAGGACGCGGAGACCATTGCCGAGAGTGCTGCCTATGTCGTTGGCGCCCACTACGGCTTCGATACCGGCGTCCGGTCATTCCCCTACGTGGCTTTGTGGGCACAGGACAAGAAGGTGCTTGACCAGAACCTGAGTTCAATACGACGGGTCGCCGGCACCATACTTGATGAACTGGAGAAGGCGAGATAGCGCATGATAGGACTCATTCCGCCGACCATTGCGGTGATGCAGAGTGGAGTGATTACCCCTGCGGAAGCGGTGTGGTGGTCACAGGAGGTTGCCGTGGTGGTGATATCGGCGATGGTGACCGGGCTACTTTTCGGACTGGTGCAGGATATGACAAAGGCCGTGTGACGGCAAAGAAGGTTATGACATGGTAATAGAGCTTCGACCCAATAGAGGTGGATATTTAAGACCGTTCGGCTGTGGCTGGTTTATCCGAGAGTATCTCCTGGGCAACGGACCTGAAGGCTCGACCAGGATAGACCCTGACCGCGGCGCTCCCCAGTCGGATATCAATTACGAATATAAGGTGGCCATGGCTGCGGCCACCGCGCGAATCCGCGCCGAGAAGAGAATCAGCCGGCTGGTGCTCGACGGCGTGGATGTCACCGAAGAGCTGGCGGAAGATATCTACCAGCGGGAACTGAAGAAGATATCTCACAAGTTTACCCGCATGCGGTACCATTCCTTCCTCAAGTATTTCGGGACGCTTAAAAAACTGGGGTGGGTTGAGGAAACCCGGGAAACCGAAAATTCGGCCATGCAGGACCACTACCCCGAAGCTCCCGACAGGGTGTATTACAGGTTGACCGAGGCCGGACGCAGGGCGACCGATGAGGAATGGTCGAATCCGCTCTTTACCATGTACCCCGAAATCGGGGCAAGCCACAAATCAAGAAACACCGGCTGGCCGCACCGGAAAGTGCGTGCACCGGGGACATAAGCCGGGGGGTAAACTATGGCTGATATCATTCTCGGCTCCGATGCAATCTCCAGACCCAATGCTTCACCAGCCGGGTATACCTATATTTACCTGGCTAATCCGGCAACGGTTGACGGCTGGATTACAGCCTTCCAGGCCTATTTTCACACTGCCCCAACCCTGTTTAAGGTCGGCCTTTTCTATGTGGTAAGCGGAGCCACATGGCGATGCCGGAACAGCGTTACGGTAGAAGGCGTGCTGTCAGGGTCTACCCGGACTATCGACGGCCTGGTAATGGAGGTCAAGGCTGGGGATTACATTGGATTCTGGCACCAGGGCGGAACGCTGGCGCGGACCAATTCTGGTGGACCGGGCGCCCGATATATTTCCGGTGAATACGCTGATCCCGGCGATGAAGCGTCATTTTCATTGATTAGTTACGGCCGCATTCTCAGTGTCAGGGGGATCGGGAGCACAGACTTCGTTCCCCCGGCGGCGCTCGACAGCCTGACCGAAGACTTGTTTGATGATCTTAGTCCTGCTTTCTCGGGATATCCTCAGCCTGTCTATGACTATTCCTTGAACGCCTCGAACAGCGAGGACGATGTTACCCTGACGGCTACGCTTCCTGGGGCTACGGTCAAATATACCTATGGCAGCGTGGTGGATAAGGTGGTCGCATCCGGAGTCGGGGAAATTGTTCCCCTGGCTCTCGGCGCGAATGTGGTTACACTCACAGTCGAGAAGGCCGGCTATGAGACAACCACTTACACGGTCACCGTTACCCGAATTAACATTGTCGATTGGGAATATATCTTGCCCAATGGGGACACAGCTACCAAATCTCTGAAAATCTATCCTACTTCTCCTTCGACTCACTATGACAAGGTAAGAGATTCAGAGTGGTTGAAACGTGTCTACTGGGACATGGGAACCGAAGTAGGCGATCTGTGGACGATGGACAATCCGATCCAGCGCGAGATCGCAGAGGTCAAGAAGATTCGCCTCCATTCTATCGGGTACAGGAACAATCCGCTCGCATGGGGCAAGTTTGCCGTCTATACTAACGGCGGACTTTATAAGGGGCCTAAAAATACATGGGGTGGATATCAGACGGCGGGATCAAGATATTATACCCTGAGCTCGAACCCGATTACTGGAAATGCGTGGACGCTGGCAGAGATTGATGCCCTTCTTGCCGGGCTTTATTTCTTCGACTCCGGTATCCCTTCTAGAGTAGGAAGCGCGTATCATTACTGCTCGGTGATCTACCAGAACGCCTCGGTGCGCACCGATAAGGTAACCAACTACACAGGCACCACCGTCACCCTGAACGGCAGGGTAACCAGTACCGAGGGTTGTTTCCTTGATCCGTATTTGGCGAGCGCCAGCCAGATAAGAGTAAAGTTCGAGTGGGGTGAAACTACCTCTTATGAAAACAGCACTGCCTATCAGTATGGAATCACCGGCGCATTCAGTGCCAACCTGTCCGGATTGAACCCCGCGAAAATCTATCATTATCGAGCCGTAGTCGAAGTGCGCGCAGATAGCAGGGTAGGCGGATTCGACGTTTACTATGGAGAGGATATGATTTTCCCGTCAACTGGTGGACCAACCGGGCGTTCCATAGCTGATAGACTCGCCGCCGAAGGCGCAATTTAAGGATTTTTAATGGCTCAGAGATTTGAGTTGTACAGAGCGAGCTGCACCGCAACACTTGCTACAACTGGGATTTACCTTCCGATTCCCTGATGCCAGCCCGACGCTGATGAACCTTCCGGGCCAAAACAGGTGCGGTTCATTAGACCTTTTCCTCTATCAAGCAGTCGGTTCACCGGCAAGCAGGTCTGTTACCGGCCGTCTGAGCGCTCGGGCAATCGCCACCAGCGTCTCGTATCTTGGCGATTGCCCACCGTTTTCGATACGGACTTCCGTCACCCGACCAATTCTAGCGGCCGCAGCAAGGTCCGATTGTGTCATCCCAGCGGCCTCCCGGACTGCCCGGATACGTTCCCCCAGAGATTGCCTGCCTGCTGCAGCAACGGCTTCCACCCTTGACTGGTAGGAAGAGTCGCAGTAGTGACGCACGAAATCCCACGGCAGTTCGACTGTCCTTCCCTTCGCATCGCGGATGTTGACCTGGTACGGGTTAGGCATCTCAATGTCCTTCAGGTCAGAAGGGTTCCCAATCTCGGGGATATCTAAAAAAGGAATTACTCCCTGGCACCCGTCCGCAAAGGTTAGCTCGATACCCTCATCTGTCGCGGCGGCACGAGTCATCATGCGCTCCGCATCTTTTACACGTGCTATTAATAATCCCATATCTACCCCCCGTGAATCTTGTCCCATTCCTGTCGAATCGCTACAGCGTGCTTTCGGTACGCCGTCAATATGCTACGGTAATCGCCTGGCGGCGGGTTTTCCATGAACCGTCCGCTATTGAGCTCCAGGCGGCATACATCTTCATTGCCCACCCATACATGAACATGAGGAGGCTCGAAGTCTTTTTCCCGTGTATATACCACAAACCGGAACTGCCCTTCTTCTGCGACGGTTGGCATAGCCCTCCCCGGAACTAACTAATATTATGTATCATAAACGATACATTGTCAAGTGGCGTCCGCTGATTTTGGCTTCGAGTAGATATCTCTCGTTGCTTTTTAAATTGAAGTCCCTCAGGGCGGGGAGGGGGAGATAATGGAGCTACTTCTTGATAACACGCAAAAGCTCTAATTGTTGGACAATGAAGCTAGAACACAAAAAGCACCTTAACAACTGAATATCACAAAGCCCAACCTGAACGCTTGCCCTCATAGTGGCAAATAAGCTCAAAGGGGGTCAAGCGATGGTAACGGCGGTAATATTATCACCAGCACCAGACGGCGACAATGACAATCATCAAGGGCATTGTAGCCACTGCGGCAAGGTCTGGACACTAAATGAGAGGCAGGGCGTTTGTCAGTGGTGCGCTCATCTGGCAGTCTGTCAGAACTCCACGGCAAAGCCCCGCCATGTAAAGTCTACCCGAAGGCGCAACCAAAGACAAGATGACCACAACGGCAACGGCTATGACCAGCTCCCTGAGCCTTACCTTGCCTACTATAATGTAGCCTTGCCGATAGCCAACAGTGTCCCTGACCGAGAGGACTTACTCCATACCATAATCAGCAACCTTGCCGACGCTGGCAGAAGCAACGGACACAAGCCCGATAATAATAGCTGGATGTATCGGATAGCCAGCTTCACCAAAGCCCGATACTGGAGAGAACACTACAAGCGGACTAACGGCTTAACCTGTGGCAACTGTAGCAAGGCGCAACGGCGGAAGTGTAAAGAGGATTACCTTTACAGCCAATGCCCAAAGCTGGTCAAGGTAGAGAGCCTGAATAAGCCTATCGTAGACAGTCAAGGCAATCTAACCGAACTCGGAGAGCTAATTGCCGATGATAAAGCCCTGGACATAGACGCTTGGATTGACGCTCGGACATTCTTACTCGGAGCGCCAGACCGACTACTCACCATCGGCGAAAAGATACGAGATAGCATAGCCCTGACCAATGCCGAACGGCTATACCTTTCAAAGTGGAGAAGGCGAGAACAAAAAAAGTTCCTCTGAAAGGACACGTTTTAGCCCATTTCCGCAAATTATATAGTGGAAGCACCGTTAAGGCTAGAGTATCTCAGCTTGACGGATAGCTTACTACTAGGTGAAGCTGGCAGGTTTGCCCACTAGCCAGATAGCCAAAAGGGGTGAATAAACTTGGAACAACTGAATATCGGGGGCAAGCGTTCAGGTGATGGCTTCGTAGCTCATAAGGCTACGCTGGTAAACGCTCTTAATCGTGTATTAGCAGACCGTGTAACGGTTTGCGGTTATACGGTAGGGCGTAAAGGCTTTACTGGTTACGTTAAGGCTCTAGCTGGCAGTAATACCGTCAAGGTAGTGCCAGCTTCCGATGCTGATAGCGAAACGCATAGCAACGGCAAACGGCTGAAAGTAGTCTGTGGAAGCACTACCAGTTATCTTGAGGACATGGCTTGGATTGGCGATAATACGCCAATGACCCTCTGCGATGTCAGAGTTAGCCCGAAACGCATAGTAAAGCCCAATATCGGCGGTTTGGAGCTTGCGGAAGCTCTTAGCAGGGTATTGCCCTTTACGGCTAAAGAGGATAATAGACCAGTTCTACAATGTGTCCTCTTCAAAGCGGTTGAGGGTAAGCTCACTCTGGTAAGTGCTGACGGCTTCAGGCTGGCGGTGGTGGTGCTTGACTGTGATGTTGAGGGGC
>Ga0210003_1000165_pt1 | contig 58283 bp, 89 predicted proteins | sample LantaG_FD_182804 | JGI IMG/M metagenome (GOLD analysis project Ga0210003, IMG submission 182804) | Deep subsurface microbial communities from Baltic Sea to uncover new lineages of life (NeLLi) - Landsort_02402 metaG (SPAdes) (version 2) | ecosystem: Environmental > Aquatic > Marine > Oceanic >... | reverse complement strand
ACAGTACTTTTAGATACAGGGTTTATCGCAACTGGAGATAATTTCGATACATTTATTGTAAACCACGTTGAAGGTCCATTTGATTTTTGTGTAGACGCTCCAACAGCAGGAACCATATGGGAATTAACGATTTCTGGTGGTGGATATAATTTGTCAACAAATGGCGAACAAGGATATTTTTGTTGGAATTATGATACAATTTTAAAATTAAACCCAACACCTAATCAAATAAATTTTGGTCAAGGCGTTAGCGTTTATGAGGACGTGCTAGCAGTTCAAACTCCAACTGGAGTTAGAATGTATAGGAACACAGTTGACAATGAGTGGATAGACTCTACCACATTATCTGGAGGAGCACAAAACATTGGTCAGACATCATTAAAGCAAAACTATATCGTAACTTCTACTGGCTCAGGAGTTTGGATTACTGAAAGAACCGATACAGATGAATGGGGTTCTCCAGAATTATTAACAAGTGAAATAATTACTTCTGCCCCAAATTATCGACAAATGGCAACCGATGGAGATTTTATTGTAATAGGTTATCCATTTGATAGTACACTTGGTACATCTACTGGGAAAGTGGTTATTTTTAATAGAGTTACATCGTCAAGCACCACAATATATAATCCTGACCCATTAAACTATACTTTTTTTGGTTGGTCTGTAGGAATAAGTGGTAACTATATAGTTATTTCATGGTACAGACGTAAAATAGTGTGTTATCATCGAACAGGAGTAAATAGTTGGGGGTCATCAACTGATATTTATACTAGTAATGATGCTATATATTCACTATGCATTTTTGGAGATTATATTGCAATACCATATGGACATTCTACAAGCTATAAAGACATAATGGTATTTCATCGAACTGGGACCAATACATGGGATTCTGGAACACTTCTTGAAGGTATTCAAACAAGCTTTGGCGGTGGCATTGTTTATTTAACTATGTACGACAATAAACTTGTAGGTGGTGGTGGTGTGTTTTGTAATCAATACACTAAAAGACAATACTATGTTCTTTTTGTTAGAACGGGAGAAACATGGAGCACATATAAAGCATTTATGCCAGACATGTCTGAATGTCTTGGAAATGGAGGACAGGCTTATTGCTCTTTATTTGAAGAGACTCTTGCTGTTGGATATCCTGCATTGACAGCTAGTGGACCATATGGCACCGTCTATGTTGTTGACACTTCAACATTTTTCTAATCCGTTGATGCTATTGAATTTTCTTGCTCTAAATCATATGGATGCCAAACACGGTTAGTCTCAATTCCATACTCTTCAGCGCTTTTTAACTCTTCAGGACAATCATCATAATGTCTAGTCACGCCAAGTTCTTGTAGCCTTGGACCTTTTAATTCACCATTGGTAAAATGGACTTTAGAAATTGGCAAATTATATTTTGTTATGAAATCTTTTACCCATTTGATATGAGTCATTGGACGTGAAGTAACAATCACTATCTGATGTCCTTCAGAAGCTAATTCTCGAACCTTTTCAATGATTTCTGGACGAGGATCACCATAATTTACCCACAATCCGTCTTCTTCATCCCAAATAGGTTGTGTCAATGTGTCATCAAAATCAAAACTGATAATAGAAGAACTTTTAAAAATTTTCATTTAATTACCGGAAAGTTATAATCGGTCCATCCAGCAACGGGCACCCCCTCAACTGGAGAAAGACCCATACCAAATTTTAAAACAATAACGTCATACCCTAATAATTTTAACGCAACTAAAACTTGACTTGCCGTATGTCCAACATAGCACACAATTACAATCGTTTCATCTAAAGGCAATTTGGCTAAATTGTTGTCCTTTAATACGTCCATCCAAAAAATATTTTTAGCCCCTTTTATGTGTCCCTTTTTAAAATCGTCAGGTTTTCTAACATCTAAAATAAAATACTTATCTAATTTTTTCTGCAAATCTGTTGGAAGAATGTAATTCCAGTCATCTTTAGTCTTGTCTAAAAATTCTTGTAAATGTTTTTTAATATCATCTTTCTCTATTTCTGCTTGTTTATGTAATTTGTACCAAACGTTTGCCTCTATTTTTTGTGCCATCTTTTCATTAAAATCCTTCTTGTATTGTGTGACCAAAGATTGTAGTTCATTCACAAAAGACATCAGTTCATATTGTGAAGATAAATCATTTTCCCTTTCGTCTCTTAACTCTTCATATGTTTTCATGGCTTCATTAAATTTTTCTTCATTAAAAAATTGACCTTCATTAGTCTCTTCAATAAAATCATCTTCTATAGGAAGATGTAATCCGTCATATATATAATCAATATTGTATGAAATATATTCTTCATATAATTCATCAATGCGGTTTCTATACTTTTCAACATTTTCTTCAATGTCATCAGGAGACACATTATGTAATAATAAGTATTCAAAATATTCTCGAACTAGCAAGTCTGCATTATACAAGTCAAAAGAGCCATCACGATTTGTATTTTCTTTCTCAATACGCACAAAAACCACTAAAATATTATCTAATTCGTCAGAATACATAATATATCCATATTCTGGATCTATGTGATGAGTATTAGATAAATACTCCTTAATTGAACTTCCATACATATCATTTATTTCATCAATATCGCCAAAAATAGTCGTGTTTTCATTTTCATTAAAAGATAAAATCCATTCTTTTATCTTCTCTTTATAAATCTGAATTGGTTCTTGATTTGCTTTTCCTTGAATTTGCACAATTATAAAAGAATCTTTTCCATTTCTTTTACTATAATTAGCTTCAATTGTTGCATGTGGTTTATTTTTTGTATCACGTAGCGAAAAAATGTAAACATATCCAGACGATACATCTTTATGGTACGAACCTTCTCCAACACAATGTCCCATATGTTCGCCTTCTGCTTCCAAGTCATGTTCAGTTAAACGTACAATTGACCATCCATCTGAGAATGTATACCAAACATCATGAGTAAAATAAGTGGCAACTGGTTCTTGGTTTTTTAATGATTCATGCCATTCTTCTGTTAACTTAACTGCTTGGTCGATATTATAAGAATATAAATCCGGAGTTTGTGAATTAACCCAATCTAATATTGATCTTAATTGAGCGTTAGGATGCAAAACTCGAAAAGCAGTTAAAACAGTATATCTTTCCTCTTTGGAATTTTTATCTAATTTATGATCATAACGAGCACGCAAATTCTTTTGTAATTTCAAAATCTCTCGAACAATCCATGGAGAAAATTTATTGTCAATAGATAAAGCAAAGTCAATATATTCAATTGGCCAACCTTGTTTGATCATCCATTCTTTTTTGTCCGCAAGACGAATAATTCTCATAACTTATGCTTTCACACTATAATACTATCTCTTAAATGATTCTAAAAACTAAAACTAAAACCTTTAAGTTTAAAGGAAAGTTTTGTCTCGGCACACATGAGACATTTTGACACTTCATAATGAAATAAAATATTGTGTTTTTCTGTAACCTCTTAATATACAATACGATATAACTTTCGAAAAATTTTTGGCATTAACTTTGCAAAGGTACTGGCATTAACTCAAACCATAAGGAGTACCAAAAATGAATGAACTAATGACCAGTAAACGCTATTCGCCAATCTCTCTCTTTGATGACATTTTTAATGGATGGATTAACGATATCCCAACAAGAGAGGTTAGAAGTTCCCAAATAAGAGACAATATTAAAGAAAATGAAAATGAATATGCAATTCTTTTAGAACTTCCCGGATATAAAACAGAAGAAATCACAATTGATCTATGTGACTCTTGGTTATCCATTAAAGCAGAAGTCCAAGATCAACAAGAGCAATATAGATTTGTCAAAAACTTTGAAAGAAAATTTAAACTTCCAGATAACAGTAATAAATCAAAAATTACTGCAAAACATAAAGACGGAATACTAAAACTAATTGTTCCTAAAAAGCAACCAACTAATAAAAAAATAGAAATTAAAATTGAATAACAATTCAATATTTGGAGTCCCGATATCTCTTATGTCGGGACTCTAAATGTATTTAAGAGCGCTATTGCCTCTCATATGAATTGCCAAATTCCCGTTTTTAATGTCTTGATATGGAACATTTGTTAAATATTTATTTCCTAATTTTAAATGAATGTCAAAATAAATATCTTTTACACGTGATCCATAAATTTCAAAAAGTCCCTCAGAGAGTTGTTCTACATCACTAGGTGAAAGAGAAAAAATCTCTATGTTTTTACCTCGAACTGCTATCCATTTCCAATGTTGAAGCGCATAATCTCTAGCAGCATAGTCTTCCGCGTTTCCCATTGCAATATCAAGTATCTCGCGATCAAGACCAGTAGCTTCAGATATTGCGCCATAAATGTCATCAACTTGATTTTCTGTAATAGAACCCATTGAATAAGCTTCATCAATCCAGTTGTTTAAATATTCTCGTGACGCTATTGGATCATATTCTTCATAATTTCCCATCTCTCCAAAAACACTTACAAGATCTGAGAAAACTGGATGTTCACTAATTGCCTCTTTGACAATTCGTTGAGCTTCTTCAATTGCTCTATCCTCATGACCATACGTGGCTTCTCCACCATTAGAATCAGTATCAGCTTCAATAACGGAGCCATTTGGTCCTATCCACCATTCTTGCGCAGACGCAATTATTAATGCATTGAATTTTGCTTTTTTATACCAGTTCATGTGTCACTCCATAATAATATTATATAGTTTTTCAATGAATGTGTTTAAAACGCCTTTAATAGACTTCACTTTAAAGCAAAAAATTTTTTAGTAAAGGAAATTTGAGGCAAATTATGGAAAGTGATAAGATCAAAAATTTTTCACAATAAGACCAAATGAAAATAATTAAATTATCACAAGCAAATTTATTACCATATTGTACTTTTGATTTGTCTAGTGGAATATTACAAGTTATTAATGCAAGCAAACTTATTGTGCCGGGATTATTAAAGTTAGGCTTTAGTAAAATATCTAATGGCAAATATCAAAAACGATATACAATGCCAGATTATCACCTATCAATTTCTACTTGTGTTGATCTTGCCTCTATAGAGGTTGAAAACGCAGAAAAAACAGGCAAAGATATTGCTCGATTTCTAATGTTTTCCGCAGGAAAGACCCTGAATGAACAAAACTTGTTTTTTAAAAAAATTGAATTAGAAATAAAAAAGAAAAAAGCTTTAAATAAAAAATTTATTGCTAGGCTTAATCACGAAAGAAATACAACTAATCAATCTAAACCAATTGTACCACCTGTTAATCAACAAGAAACACCAGCAAATCAAACTCAAGAAATTCAAGAACCTGAAACTCAAGAAACTCAAGAAATTCAAGAACCTGAAACTCAAGAAATTCAAGAGGTTCAAGAACCTGAAACTCAAGAAATTCAAGAGGTTCAAGAACCTGAGATTCAAGAGGTTCAAGAACCTGAGATTGAAGTACAAAAAGGACCAGAACTTCAAGAGGAACAAGAGGAAACAGAAATCCCAACAGATCCAAATAAAACACCAAAACTTGTATTCTATTGGGATGGAAAACAAATGTGTCTTCAAGATTTAGAATACCTAAATAAAAATAAAGCACAATCATTTTACACTGAATTGCCACAATATGGATTCGTTCAAAAAAACGGAATTTGGTTACTTTATAGAACTCCTGATATCAAAAAACCATTCATAGAATTTTTAGAAAAATATGACATAAGACATCCATTTTATACTGATGGAAACCAAATATTTGTACCATATGAATCTAAGTGGCAAATTGTACAAAAAAATAAATACTTTTTTGTTATTTATGGAGATTTTACACAACAACAAGCAACCGCTATTGATGGAACATCAATCACATTTAGCCAATTATTTAAAAATAACGGATTTCAAAAAAATAAACCAGAAATTGTTTATGGCTTGTATTATGAAATAAGAAATAAAAAAAGAGAAGTATGGAGTATTGCCTCTGAAAATATAACTCAAGACATTATTAATAACCTCGCAAACTATAATGTATTTATTAATTTAAAAAGTGTAACACAAAAACGAAAAGAAGAGAAAAAACTTAATAAAGAAACAATGCCAGAAGAACAAAAAATTTCAAAAGAAACTGGCAAAAATATCGGGTATTATTATAGTGGTCTTCGGGCTTTTTACAGGAAAAGAAATAGAAAAGACATTATAAAAAATATTATCTTATATGCCGCAGAGAATAATCTAAAAGAATTTATCCAAAGCGTGTCAAAATATAACACAAAAGATAAATTTAATTCATTTAAAGAAAGAGCAGAAGAAGTATTAGAGACGTTACAAGATCTCGAAAAAGACGAAGCAGTTATGAAATTTCTTAATAATGAAATTTCAATTAATGACGTAAAAATGCCACAAGACATTAAACAAAAACTAGAGTGGTTAGTCAATAAGTTCAATAATGACTGGATAGTTAAATTACTTCTTGCATCAGAAAATATAATTAAATACTTAACAGAAGATCAATATCTTATTCCAGCATTATCTTACGAAATTGAAAGCAAGACATTTAGCGCAAAAGAAATCTCAGAAGTTTTAGATATCAATAGTAATTATAACAAATATTTACAAATAGCCATGCAAAATCCACACAAACGAATCTATGACAAAATCTATGACGAACTTAATATATATGACATATATCAAAAAGAAAAAGGTCGATACGTATTTGATATACTTAGCTATGAAATAAAATATCATTTATCTAACAGAACTGCCGCGATTAAGACCTTATTGAAGTCGCCACAAATATTTCTACAAGATGCCAAACAATTTAATGAGTTCATTACAATTGGAGTATTTACGCCATCAATATTGCCAACAGATATTTATTTTGAATTAATCAAGCAAATTGATTATAAAGAAGAAACTGGTGGCTATCAAAAAGATAACGCAGCTGAATATCGTGGCGCATTAATGAAATTAGATGGATTACTCCATGAGTTCTCTCGTTCTAAAGTTCCTGAATTAAAACCACAATCATATGCTTTATGGGGAGATTGGTTAGAAAGCGAAAAGGTTCAAGAACAATTAAACAAAAAATTATCTGCACAACAAATTCAATTTTTAAATTTCGCTGACGTAAAAAAAGAATTCTCAAACACTATAAGTAATGAAAAGATAAAAGAAGAACAGATACAAGAAAAGAAAAAACAACAAGTCGAAGAACTAATGTCGATTGTAAATAATCCCGAAACAATTCAAAATGAACAAAACTACTTAGATAATTATGCCCCATTAGTTGAAACAACAATTGAAGCAATAAATAATGGAACATTAAAAGATTTTAACCCGTTTATTACGCCAATTAGTACCATACCTAAAAAAACAGACGATCAAAACGCTATTAATAAAAAAAGAGATACACGACAATTAGTAGACAAAATCGCTTCAAAATTACTCATGAACTGGCTCACTTCTCAAGAGGAATGGTCATTAAATGAAGCTACAACAAGAGAAGATATATATCAAAATATCGATTATTGGGGAACTACGGAAGAAATTGAGCAAGAGTATATGAAAAACAATAAAATAAATGATCCACAAACTCTGCAAAATGACATAAAAAAATATGCAAAAAGAATACAACTTAAAAGAAGTAACTATGCACATGGTATAAATTATTCAATATTAAGACTAAAACTAAGTAATGCGTATGATTTCCAAGACCCACTCAATAATAAATTCTCAGGAAACAATAGCATTAAAGTTGATTATTATTTTTATGTAGATACAAATTTTATTTTATATATAATTCCATATACAGTGATTGAATCATATTGCGTACAATTAGTTGACAAAACTAATAAGAAAATAAATAATTATAAAAGTATATATGAAAACAATAAAAAATCAAAGAATTCATGGCCACAAGATTTTTTTAATATGCTAAAACAAAAATCCGGAAAAGATAAAATAACAACACAACTTAATAACACAAATGACATATTTGCAATCTTGACAGAAAAACTCTTTGTCGCATACCTAGATTTAAAAATGATTAGCAAAAATGAACAACTAAATATTCAAACAGTTGACCTAAAAACAACTCCAGCAGCAAAAGAATGTGCATGGATGAAAACGCTTATGAAACATGCTGACACAGGAAATTGGTATGGATTATTTGTTTTTGGACAATCCCAAAACTCACTAATAAGTGAGAATTGGTATCACAATAGCAAAAATTAATTAATTCAATTGCTATGGTATTATTAATTTTTGCATTACATAATTTGAGGAGATTAAATTCATTATTTTATGTATTTGCTTATCAGATAATCCCTCGTCCCTTAACCGTTCTTCAAATTTAGTCTGAAATGTTTCAAAACTTATTTTATCTCTATATTTTTCCCACAAAATAGCAGCTTCTTTTTCTTTTTCTTTTATGATGTTTAAACGCTCCATGTTCTTTTTTTCTAAAGGGAGAAGTGGTCCTTTATGATCAGAAAGCCATCCAGCTTTCTTTCCAATAGATGTCCACTCTTTTTTACTCATCTTAATTGTCGGCTTACCACTAGCAGTTTTTACTATTTTCATTTTCTTTCCTTTTATTGTTCATTGAAATCAAGTGTTTATTATTCATTCAATGAAACAAAATATTTATCCTCCTAAAGAGGGTATCAACCCCATAAATGCGAATAAATTAAGGTAAATGCAATTGCATTAAATCACATTAACGTTTGATAAAGAAACAATATGAAAATAACAATTATTGCACAATCTAAAGAATATTTGGAAAAAATTGGAATAGAGAAAACTATTGCAAATGTTTTAGCTGAATATTTTCGAACTATTCAAGATAAAAAATTAAAAAAACATCTTATAAAACAAATTAAAAACAACATTACAACACTTAATGCAAACAAATCAAAAGTTATTAACTCACCAGAATATATACAAAAACTATATCCATTGGTAGAAAGAGATGAAATAGATGTTCTAATGAAAAACTTTAATGTATCTGAAAATGCAGCAAGACATGCTTTCGGATTAAATAGAGAATATGCATTCTGGATAGCTAAAATGATTGATGCAAAATCAATCATTCCAGTAGAAGATGATGACAAAGTAATTGATCTTTTATCTGATTTTAATAAATTAAAAAACTCAACAACTTTTCCAACCGTTTTCAAAGACATTATGAAATATAAACAATATGGTGACCTTGCCGCAGTTGTTGAGGAATACATTGGCTCAAAAAGCCAAAGACAAATTGAAAAAGAAATTATTTCTTCCAGCGTATCCACAAGATATGAGGCAAACGGAGTTAAATGCTTAGAAATTTCATCACCAGAAGCAATGACGAATTATGCAAGTAGCCATTGGTGCGTTAAAGATATCACATGGGCAAGAAAATATATAACAGAATATGGCGGAAATTATTTTTTATTTTATATTAATGATTCTAAAGTTGCATTAGTTCATAAAAATTCAAATCAAATTAAAGATTTTTATGATAGACCACTTGATAATGCAATTATTATATCGCGTATTGATCCAGTAATTGAAAAATTGAAATTAAATTCAAAAAAAGGCGACTTTATAAATTATCAAAATACAAAAAATAAAACTAAAGAAACTAACGATTTTATTAGAAAAGGACCAGTAGAAAAACGCAAATTTGCTAATGATTTAAAAAGTAAACCAAAGTATTATTATTTGTTAGATGAAGAGAATAGAAAAGATAAATCACTCTTTGAAGCGGCAAAATATGGGTTCATCTCAAACGATGATGGGTCAAAAGTAGATCAAATTCCAGAAGAATTCGTGAAATATATTCCACAAGAACAATGGAATGAGTGGCTAGAAGAATATAGCGATCATACTGCAACAAAAACGGTACACTATCATGGAAATAATGGACCAACATATGCGTTTACTGATATCCCTGTAAGAATTCGAGCACGTTATGGTGAAGAATTTCTACAAATTGTTACAAACAATTATGAAAAAGATATCTTAGATAATCCCTACTTATATTCTGACGTTCCTCCAGATATTAGAGTTCGATTGTCTCCAGAAATAACAACTTTTGTCAAAGACTTTTGGGTTAAAGAATTTAAAGAAAAAACATTATCTTCGATCTTTGTAGATAACTATAGAGATATGCCAGAATATTTCAAATGGAACACAAAATTTATTGAAGAAGTAGTTCCTATCTTAAAAAGAAGAATACAAGACTCAATTGCAAAATTTGTAATATTACCAATACAGTTTCAACTAGCAATGGAAAAAATGTTCCCAGAAGAAATGTCAAATTTTCATGAAACAATTCGAGATCAATTTGAAACTTTTTATAACAATGTTCAATATGATTCCGATAATGAACATGAACCAAATCCAGATGACAACTTGTCAGAAGAATTAGGTCTTGAAACTGAGCAAATAAAAGCATATATCGGAAGAGACGATGTTGGATTAGAAGACGATAGAATGAAGGCTTGGTATAAATATATCGAAGCTCATCCAAAATCTTATGATGACATCGCCGCTGAAGACACAAACGGAGACTATGAGTTATATCAAGCAAGAGACACAGGATGGTCAAATTTAATTGATGATGACCCGTGGAAGTTTAACGAACTGCCTGACGATTTAGATCATCTATTTTCAGATGATGATGATGAAGAGCCATTACAGCGACTTGGACCAATGTTTATTAATTATTTTATGAAACATAAAGATGAATCAGATAAACTTAACCATCTACCAGAAATTGCAGGCGACAATCAAGACAATTTGATAACGTATATCGTATCACATCTTTCTGAAAAGTTAACAGATCAAGAATTTGAACCATTTGGCGAAACATTTTATTATATGGCAGTCGATAAAGACGAAACAATACCAGATTTAGAAGAAATTGCAGGCAACACATTGAAAGAAAAAATACAATCAATATTAGTTGAAAAATGGAAACCGATATTAAGCGAAGAATCTGACTTCTATTCCCAATCAATTTATAACGCAGCAAAAACACATCAAACCAACATAATTCTTAAAAAACATTTAGAAGTCCTGAATTCATTATTCCATTTTTCAGAACAAGACCCATATGGTATTAACGAAATATTAATAAACTTACCAAAAGAACCACAAGCTTACCAGCTCGTCACAAATTTCTTGGCTTCATATATGCAAGCGTTGAACAATCCAGATGAAGAATTTATAAAAAATGAATTAAATAAAATATATGAAAACTTACAAAAAAAACAAAGAAGTGTTTACGTCTATAACAATCAAACAAATTCGTATGTGACAATAGAACTTAAAGATGTTAAACAATTAATAGATCAAAATCAATTAAAAGAAGCAGGGCTTAAATTAACACAATTTATCACTGAACTTTTAAAAAGTCAAGGAAATTACGGCTATGCAGATATCTCAAAACCAAACTTTTCAATTGATGTTCCTGAGCACATACAAAAAAATGAAGCATTACAGTCATATCAATTAAGTCCATGGTATAATTTAATTATGACAAATAGCAAACTGTTAAAAGATCCAAGTTCAGAATATAGAAGACAATTTGTTCCATGGGTTAAAAAATTCGCTCCAAAAGAAGTATTAAATATGTTTGAAATTAAAAATATTATTGATGAAATTCCACCAGATACATTAGAAGCGTGGTATAAAATCTATTTAAAGAAAATCAGTTAAATTTTCTTTCCTAATGCTCTTAAATCAATAAGACCGTGCGGTGCGGGGTCAGGAACAACAGGTGGATCATATACTTGAAACACATCGTCTTTTGGATATGCATATAATCCATTCTCCTGAAGAACCATTGTATTTAACATAGAATGAGTTTGTCCATTGTTACCCGTTGACCCTTTTAATTGATAACGAGTATGTGTAAAGCGAGTTTTATTGTGTAATCTTTCAGATTCACTTTTGTCATTTAATTCACTTGACATTATTTCTTTGGGATAAATGGGTTGTCATCTTCTTCGTCTTTATCTCCATGCAAGATGTCACCCAACCCCAATTCCTTTTCTAATTGATACATCCAATCTAAATCATCGTCCTCATCTTCTATCTCTACTGGTGCTTGTCCAGTATTAATTTCAGGAATAATAGGGGCAGCAACGGAAGGATTGTCAGATGATTGAACTTCAGCAATAAATTGACTTAAGTCTTTGTTTCGTGTCTCATAAATATCAGGATAAACATCTTTTATTAAAGATAAATATTTCTTCTCAGCGTTAATGTATGTTTGAGCCGCACTTTCATAATCGGATGAATCGTTATCAACAGTAAGTTTCATATAATCAAACGCTTCACGTACTTTTTGATGAGCAAAATTAATTTGAGCGTCAAGTTCGCTATTAACTCCTTGAGTTGTCTCTTCAGTAGACCAAAGTGAAAATTCTTCACTAACTGCTGCTGGATTTTCAATTGCATCTAAAGACAATTTCTCTGTTTCATCTGGAGTTTGCTTAAAAAATTTTGACATTATTTTTGCTTTTGAAGAATCAACAGGCATTGAGTCTTGTAACTTTCTCCACAATGCGGGACCAACCATAATTAATTCTGGCTCATAAGTTAAACGATCTGCATAATGACGAATCGTACTAATTTCTTCTTCACTAAATTCTTCTTGAGAGGTATATCCCTGAATAGATAGAATTTCTAATATAGACTTCAATAACTCTTGATAAATAACAGGAAAACAAATACCAGAACCAGTAGCTTCATATGTAACTTCCTGATCACCTTCTGTCGCTTCCTCACCATTCTCATTGACTTGTTTAAAATCAGAAAAACCCAACCCTTGAGATGCTAAAGCAGCCTCATCCATCCCAGATATCATCTCTAATGGCAAATAAAAATAATGTAAAGCAGTCAACATAGAAAAACGGTCATATAAATCTAATAAGCTTGGATCAATGGCATCTAACTTATCTTTCGCAAGATAATGGGCTGAATTCATCGCATCTAATGCTCCACCATGAATTAATGAATTGGTAATTAAACGTTTATTAATCTCTTTTCGCATTTCTGGTGTTATTTCAGAAGGAGACCATGGCTCACCTTCGTCACCTTCAGGTCCGGAACGATTACCAGAATCCTCATCCCCAAATTCTTTATATTTTGGCTTTAAAATGTCTTCCGGAACATCCCATATTTCAGAAGCAAGACTACGAGCTAACTCTAATAATTCTTCTTCGTGTCCAGCTTCTTTGGCCGCAATTGTTTGCATTAAATTTTGAATAACTAAAAAATATTCCATAACACTAGAAGGTATAGGAATATTTTTGGCACTCATTAACGACTCTAAATGTTCAAAATTTTCTTTACTTAATTTTTGCCCAAATTGAGAAAAAATAGGATTTTGAGAAAGGGGATTATCGTTAGGAATATTCTGCCAAAATTGTTTCACAGAATTACTGGCACGATTGTTATAACTTGAAAATAAATGTCTTTTAGGTCTCATCTTCTCGTTCCTTGTATTTTATTGCTTTTTAGATTTCGGTAAACGTCCTTTTGGCAATGGCTTTGTATTAGGATCAATATGTGGACCCTTAAATGGATCATTATCTGGACTCTTCTCAGGTGGCGCACCCGGATCTTTTGGAAGTGGCTTAGTCTTGCGTTTAGGAGGAGCAATAACAGGAGTCTCTGCACCAGCAGACTTAAACCAACCAGCTTTCTTACCAATAGATTCCCATTCTTTCTTTGACATCTTAATAGTCTGTTTGCCACTAGCAGTTTTTACAATTTTCATATATGCCTCACATGTTAGATGTAGATTACAAAATATATTTCTTTTAAAAGAACTCAAAAACCTTTTAAATACACAACTTTAAAACAAAATAATTACAAACTCTTTAACGCTTAATAATCGCATAAATAATGTTATTAATTTGATCAATGTCAATTTTATCTTTAGGAATATGCTTTATTTTATCTTTAACAAATTTTAAATATTGTTTTACGTAACTTTTTGATACGTTTGAATACCCTGTCATTGTCAAACCACTTTCAGGCAAATTGTATTTATTCATATAATGTCGCGCTTTCATAAGTCCAAATTTGTCTGCCGTTTTTTCAATATTCATTAAAAAGTCACATTTCTCATCTATTTCGTTTTCATCTGCTAAATATACAGACAATGCAAAATCATAGCCGTATTTCATATATTGATAAAAATGAGCTAATTCATGGAATAACACAAACAAAATATTCTGCGGAGTAGAATCTAAAATCGCCTTGGAAATTACTGCACCCTCACCTAATGCAATACCAACTGCACCAGTTAAATTTTCAAAACTATAAGGCACGTCCATCTTGTCAATTTCACTCTCAATATCTGAACATAGTGAAAGAGCAATTTCGTTAGGAAGTTTCTTCAACAAGGCACTTCTTAATTCATTTCTATATGCTAACTTTATAATTTTCATTCTAAACCCATCTCCTGTGCAGTAACAGAACCTTCAACTAAATAGATTTTTCCCTTCGCTTTAATATAATCAATGCTTTCAGGATAAGTACGACGATAAGCAGCTCTTAACAAAGAAGGGTCATAATCATTAACGTCCATGTCAGACAAAGCTTTTTTAGCAATTTTAGAAGCGATTTGCAAATCATAAAAAACAATTAAGCCACTTGGAACCTCACCTCCGCCTCCTCCACCAGAATAAGGTCTTTTAACGTGTCGTTGAGCATTCATATCACGAAATTTTCCATTTTTTTTCCAGAACCCAATAACAAAACGTTCAGTTCCTAAAGAATCTAAAATATTTTTAACATCAGAAGATTGAATTAATTCAACATTTTGAGCTAATTTAATCCATCCAGCTTTTTGTCCAATCCTCATCCAATCAAATTTCGTTAATCTAACCTTCAATGAACTATTTGATCCACATTTTATTAACTTCATAAAAACAACTCTATAAATAAATTTACTTAAAACATGTTTCAAAAACACATAAAATAAATCCTTTAAAAAGGATTTAACAAAAATGAAATTGTATTATAGATATAGACAAAAGAAGGAGAAAAATTATGAAAGAAGCTCTATTGATCACTAATCTCATCTTAATCGTGTTCGCTATAATAGGAACACAAATCATCGTAAACCAACAATCGGAAATCAAAGCACTAAACGAAAAGGTAAATTCAATCGCACAAAGTCAATATACAAATGACCTAGACGTAATGAACGCAATTAGAATTGACGAAATGCAAGTTGCCTTAAACGAACAAGAAAACACAATAAAATTGATGTCAGAAGACTATCTCAAAAATGTTACAATCATAATAAATGACTTAATTAAAGATCTTCCAACAAAATGCGCAGCAATGGCAAAATTAGAAATAGATAAATATGAACCACCATTAACCACACAAAATACAACTATTATTCAAGGATTATCACAAGAACAAGTTCAAATAATTATTACAAATGAAATTAATAAAATTTCTCAATTGTCTGCACAAGATGTCAAAGCAATTGCAGAAAATGTTCTTAAACAAAATATAGTTGTACCACCATTACCAAATGAGAAAATTAAAAAAGAAATTTTTGAAATTTTTGCAAAATCAGGATATGGAATTATAGAAGATGGACAACTGATCTTGTTCGAACCATTTTATGGCGCAATTGTTAGGGGCGAGATGTTACTATATCCTACATACGAAAAAAGTAGATAAAGCAATTTAAGAGACGTTTTACGCGATTCTGTATTCCATATCAGAAAAATACGTAAAACGTCTCAAATGTCTTTAATTTACTTCTCAACTAACTTGGAGAGTCTATCTTACTCGTCAAAAAACTTCAAAGGTATTTTACTGATATCAATAAACCTATGAATATTATTTTTATATGTATATGTTGAACGATTACTTAATACTGCCCACTTCTTAACTGTTGCAATACTCCAAACATTAAATGCTGGTATAATTGGAGAAGTAGCAATTCCAACTACATATTTTGCCTTTGTAGCAAGATGTCCTATTTGTAATAAGTTCATATTATAATCTAACGTACAAGGTATACCCCTCAACTCTTTTGCGCAAACTATTTTATAACGATCTTTTAAAGATAAAACAAAATTTTCAAATGAATTTGGTTTCTCAAAATATTGACGACTTAATGCAATTGAATTTATTAATAGTAAATCACATTCTTCAGTAAAATCTGGAATAGGATCAATGATAGACTCATTGTTTAAAAGAAGTCCATTCTTGTCAGAAAACGGATTGTTTAAATTTAAAGAATCACAAACTAATGAATAAAATTCATAATATCTATCGTTTAAACAAAACACTCTACGTCTTCCGTTTTTTATAACGCCAGATAATAATGGTTTTGAAGCATGCCAGAGACACGTAGCAGAAGACGGACATTTATTTACTCTATTTAAAATAATTTTTGTTTCAAAACCAACAATATGCTTTTTTAATTCTTTTGCATATCTAGAAACAAAAAAATAATAGAAAACACGAATATCAGGATTACATGTTATTAAATTTCTTAAAAAATGTATGTCAAAAACACAGTCACCAAGATGTTTTGTGTCATAAAAATGAAAATCTCTCATGTTTATCTAAGATGCGCCCGTTTAACCATTTCTTGAACAGCAGCATCATATCTTTCTTTTCCAAAAGGAATATCATTAGAATAACTATTATTAATAAAATTTGCAGCTGATTTAGACGCATCAATTAAACTAGGAGAAGTAGCTTGATCAGGTGTAATTAAATTATGTTGTATCGCATATTGAATTAATTCATGCGGGAGTATAACTGTATCAAAATTGCCTTCCGTTTCTTGAAATTTCTTCATCCATCCAGCCTTTTTACCAATCGCAGTCCACTCTTTTCTACTCATCTTAATCGTTTTCTTGCCACTCGCTGTTTTTACTATTTTCATTTCTGTTGTTCCCATCTTTCATTCATCGGAGTCTTTTGTATGATATTATATAGATTCACAACATCTTTACTCGCCTGTAACTCATTATCCTTCATCGTTCTCATAAAACCTTTTAATTGTTCCTTTTCTTCAGGAGTTAAATTCCCTTTGGCTAATAATGGTTCAACTTGTTTTGCCGTAGATAACGCAGTTTGAAACGAAAGCCAATTTGGAGAAAGAAATTTAAAACCACTATCTGGATCTATGAGCGTACCATGATATTGATTTAATGATTCAACCGCATGAATAATCGCTTGATTTTTTCTCCTTGCAAGTTGTAATTCTTTAGAGTTTGGATTTAAAGTGTCAATTTGATTGTCGCTTAAAAATGGTGTAAATAAAAATAAAGTTCCGTCTCCATTTCTAACCTCTAACTGAAATGCAGAATAAAGAACATCCAATATCTTTTTTTCATTCTGACTCAATTTCATCCATCCAGCCTTTTTACCAATAGCAGTCCACTCTTTTTTACTCATCTTAACCGTTTTCTTGCCACTCGCTGTTTTTACTATTTTCATCTTTTCCTCACTTAATTTTGTTTAAGCCATTCAAGTAAACCACTTTCTTGTTTTGGCCAAACATATTGTAATAAATTTATGTTTCCAACATTTAATAAAGATTTTAACTGATCTTCGTCTTCAACAGAAGGATATGTATGTAAAATATAATTTACAAACTTATCCTTATCCCAAACATCCTCCGGACTAAAGGCACTCCTATATTTCTTAGAACGATAGTATTCATCCTTTCGAAACTTAGGCTTAAATTTATCTATGAATTCATCTCTAGAAATTCGATGAAAAGGTGAATCAATACGAAAATATCCATCTCCTGAAGGCTCACGATACCAAAAATAACGAATAGACTCAGGATTTAAATCACCAATAAATAACGCTTGATGTTCTGAACCCAATAAACTTTTTGCCAATTCAGGACGATCACTCTCATAAATGTTCTTATCAGGTGATTTTGACGATTCTTCACGATTTAATAATCGCCTTTGCTCACGTTCATCAGATAAATTATTCCAATCCCAATAAGAAGCAAAACCACCTTGAACAGTATAAGATCCACCCGGCCAAACAGGAGCCTCTAAATCAGAATATAAGGTTTTAAATTCTATAATAACTGCAACCGGTCCAGTCGATGATGTAAAAGTCTCCGTTTCCTTTAAAGACGTAGAAACAAATAAACCAAATGGATTGTTGTTAGACTCGTATGAATATACCCTACTAATATTGTCTCTCCCACTTAAGCCAAATAATGCAACACTATAAGCCTCATTAAAAGAACGAAAACCGTGATAAACAGTTAAAGTGTCATGCTCTTTAAAAGACAATTTGTAAATCTTCATTTGTAAAATTTTTTCCAATTTGTCGCACGACGAGTCGTTTGAAGTGTTTCAATCTTTTTTCGTAATTCTGATAAAGAAATCTCAGAACGATTAAAAGAATCTAAATATTCATCTATTTTTAAATTTATATCTGCATCTGAAAGAACAGGAGTCACACCATCAGGTAAAGGAGCCTCCATTAAGTCATTTTTCTGTCTTAAAGAATCTTTAATAGACGATAACTCGTTAAACTCAGAATCTTCTAAATGCCCACTTAAAGCCTCTACATACTCGTTAATAATAGTACTACATAAATAAATGTTTTTATAAAAATTCTGAATTACTTTTTCAGACATCTTCTTCTTCCCACGCATCTCCGCACGATTAGCAAAATATATTGAATTCGTTAACGCACTTAAAAGACGAGAAATTTCAAAAGATAAAGCCTTCGATTCATCTAAATTAAAACGTTTTGTGATTTCTGGAAAATCAACGTCAACAGAAGGATCAATCTCACAATATTCTTCATAACCTTTTCGAAAAGACTCTATCTCATGAATTAAATTATTAATCATGTCGTTCTCAGTTTCATGTTTAGATAATGAAAGTTTTAACTTGGCAAGTAAATGAACTAACATTAAAAACCCAGAAATATATTCAAACATTATTGCTTCTCCGATAATTTATGTAAAAAATACCAACTAAAAGAAAGATTAGAAGGAGGAACTATATCGTGAACTGGACGAGCTTGAGGACGCTGTCCACGAGGATAACGTTTTTCAATCGCTAAACCACCTAAATAAGAAATTAATCTACTGGTCTTTTTCAATAAAGAACCTATTAAATTACTAACCAAAGGAAAAGATTCTTTGTCTTGAGTTACTGTATTTAAAATCTCACGATTAATAGAAGATAATTTATCTTTGAACTTTCCAAGTAAACTCTTTTCTAAGGCGTGAACACGTTCAACATCATCATGAACAAACGCTTTAACTGCGTCAAAAAGATTTTTAATGTCAGACCAATTTGAATCTAAACGAGAAACAAACGCATATACTTCGTCAAAACTCTTGCCAGATTCAAAAAATGACTTAATAACTTTCCATCTCTCATGTACTAATTTAATCTCTCGCTCAATATTTACAATGTCTTGCTCATAATTATGATAAAGCTCCATCTCTCTTAAATACGAATCAATAAAAAAACGCATCTTATCTTTTAAATTACTATCTGAAACTTTTAAAATAATCGCTTCTAATCGCTCTTTAACATTATTATTGCGAGACTCTGATAACATTGGTAATAATTCAAGAAACTGAGACTTCAAATAAGAATCTTCGTCACGAGGAGTCCTTAAAACATTTGAAACTTCAGTTGTCGCAGATATTTTAAAAATTTTCATGATTTACCAAGTATTTTCTCTTTTATACGTTTCAAACGTAATTGAATTTTTTTATAACGTAGACGCTTATTCCATGATCTACGTCTACGTTCACAAGCCTCACAAGGCTGAATACCAAAAGTCTTTGTAACTTTGGCAACAGTATCCCCAAATCCTTCAGAGGGCTTACGCCATATCTCTAAAAAGCGTTTTAAACTTGGTTTAGAAATATGTACTTCATATCCAAGAATCTTTGTTTTCATGAAAATTATTGAACCTCATAGCTACCCATATCTATTGTACCACCAACAATACGAGTATTTCCATCTAAATCAGTTAATCCAAGTGACAAACTGGAATTTCCAGTATTTTTGCAAGGAGATCCACTTTGAATTCTAAAATCATCAGAACCTGCATTAACAAATAATGGATCACTTGAAATTCTTCCTGCACCACTAGGAGCAGCACCAAATATAACTTGCTCAACTCCAACGTCATTATATTCAAAGGATGCACCACTAACAAATTGAATATAGGCTGCATCATTTGGAGTATTATTCCAAACAATACTATTGTTAAATGCACCTTGTTGCTGAGCAGCATAACCTCCTCCATAAACAATTACACCCACATTCCAACCAGTTGCCGTATTTTCTGTTATTGTACAATTATTAATAATACTATTAGTTGCCGCCAAAGAGTGCGTCATCCCACCACCAGAAGGAGATGTATTATTGTAGACTAAACAATTGTCAACTGTACAATTAGGTTGAGAAATATAAATTGCTCCACCTCCACCTGCTGAGTATCTTGTTGAACCACCACGGATAATACATCTACTTATTGATGCTCCAGAACCGACAGTATCTACAATTACGTTACCACCATATTCATAACCACTTCCGTCTTCAATAATGCAATCTTCTAAAGAAGAAGCATTTGACATATAAACATTTCCACCCTCTCCATCTCCAACAATATCTTGCGTATATCCGTCTTTTATTGTAAATCCAGATAATAAACAATTATCAACAGTTAACGATATAACGCGATGATCTGATGCCCCAGAACGTTGAAGAATTGTATTGTTCATTCCTGTAAAAGAATAAATAGAAACTTCTTTTGCTACTGAAATTTCAGAAGTTATTAAGTATGTTCCATCACCAACAATTATATTGTCTCCATTAGATGAACTTGATAATGCTCCTTCAATAGAACCTTTAGCGGTTAACCAAGATAATCCATCATTTAAATCTGATCCAGTGACAGAAACATAACGAATAATAGGACCACTTGAACTACTTGATTCACTTTGACTTGAACTACTTGGACTTGATTCACTTTGACTTGAAGAAGAATCAGAAGAACTTGAATCTAAACTAGACGATGAACTACTATCAAGCAAAAACAAATCTCCAATAGTTGTCTCATCAGAAGTAATAGAAGCAAGTGAAATCCAAGAAGTTGTAGTTAAATTAGTAGTTACGGATTTATATTTAGGAATATAAATAGGTACAGAATTATTTGTAACAACTATTTTTTCAATATAGTAAGCTCCTGTAAAAGAATACGGACCATATTGAGATTTATAAATTAGTAAATAATTATTAGTATTTTTTAAGTAAAAAGAGTAACCATCATGTTCACCAGAATAATGATATATCCCGTTACAAGCTGTATCTCCAAAATTCGAAAGCAAATAAGAGTTAAACATAGTTAGATCCTAAATCTTTGTGTATATTTAAAGATTTATTCCAATTAACTAATGTCCTTTCCTTTATTGAAACGACCTAAAACAAAAAACTTAAGGTCTTCGAATGAAAATAGTTGGACTAATATAACCAAAATAATTTTTATTTAAAAATCCATCATGAAGTTCAACAAGAGTCCTAACTCCATTGTTAATTAAATAACATTCTACTTTATGACGATAAAAAAGTCTCTTAATTATATGTTTATCAAATTCATTGGACAAATCACACGAATAAGAGATATCATTCATGCACAAATCACGACATAAACCATTTTTTAATTCTAAATACATAATTAAATCCTAATCTTTTCATCTTTCTTTAAAATTAATGATGAACGAGGACAAGGTAACTCTCCGTTACGAATGTTCCACCACCAAATTGCTTCTTCTTCTGTTTGATGCCAACCAGTAGAAAGTCCAAAACAAGGAATATAGTCTGGATCAGAACCGCCACTAAAACATGGATCTTCACAACTACAATGACATAAATAACGAAAAACTTGAAATCTCTGAAAACAACGATAAGAAACCTCTTCGTCCCACATACAAGCTTTCTTCTTTATCATTCCTTTTCGATTACAAATTGGACAAGCCTTTAATCTTGAATCATATTCACTTTTGGAAAATTTTTCATCTGCATTTAACATGTTTAATAGCCTTTTTTGCTAGCAAATCCAACGTTAGACATAGGATCACGAAATTTGTCATTACTCAGTAGTTTAACATTCATATTCGATAAAATTGATAAAGACTCATCGTAATCATCACCAAGTATTTCTGTTGCTACAAACAATTCTTTCATGTGCGCTAAAGAAAACGTCTCTGTATCACGAACCATCTTGTCTATTCTTTCAGAAGAAATCGCTCCTTTATATAAATATTCAAAATAAATTTTTCTTGATTCTGCATTTGGATGATCAATGAAAAATCTCTTGTCAAAACGAGAAGGACGATTAACAATACGTGGACCAAGACGTTCAGGATAATTGGTTGTTGCAACAAAAACAATATTGTCCAATTGATACATCCCGTCAAGAACATTAATTACCTCACTTTCACTCTGACAGGATAAAATCGCGTCTAAATCTTCCATTACACAAATAATAGGCGTTTTTGGTTGAATTTTTCGAAAAACACGATAACCAGATGTAAATTCATGGCTACTTGAAAACATTATAACAATTCCACCACGTTTAACTATATCTGCCGTTAAAATCTGAATTGTACATGTTTTTCCAGAGCCCGGTGGACCCCATAACAAAATCCCTCGCTTATACGTTAATTCATGTTGATAAAATTTTTCTTTTAATTGCCAAAACTTCATAATCTCATTAATAACTTTTTCTGAATTTGTTTGAGGAAAATATAAAAGTCCTTCAGTCTTTATAGGAACATGTACAAAAGCAGGACCAGTCTCTAAAGATATTATTCTATATGCCCCCGGAGATAAAGTGTCCGTTGCTTCTGAACAAGTAATAAAAACACCTTTGTCAATTTGAGTCCATTGATCATAACGATCTGGTAAAATATCTTTATTTATTCTTGTCTCTTCTCCATAATCAATTAGGGCACATTTATCATCACAAACTGGACTACATCGGTCATCACAAGTGTCACTAGCAGTACCTAAAATGTTTTGTAAGCGATCCTCGTCCGAAATATTTTTCATTGTCTTGCTCCTGGATTTTCAGGTAAATTATGTATTGTCATTACTATTTTAGTATAAAAGAGGATTAAAAGAAATCAAGAGGATATAAAAAAAAGTTCAAGAAATATGAAAACAAAAGAGGTAAATGAATGAACTGGTATCATAATTCAAAAACAGCAAAGAAAAACGGAGGAAATATCTCCGTAAAAAATACGGACTTCTGGTCACGTGAATCTAAATTAGAAGAAGTTTATCAAAATATCGTTAATCAACGATTCTCGCACAGTCAAGATAAAATGCCAATCGTTACTAAATCATTAGAAATACCAAATTCCGTTTTCATTATGGACGGACATCATAGAATTATGGAAGGAATGTTAAAAGGACAAAAAATATTTAATGTATATTGGAACCCAGATTATCCATATCTTGATGCAGGAATAAATAATGAATTACCAATTGATAAAATAAAAGTTGTTGATTTCTTAATGAAAATGCAATCCCATGTCTCTTAACTGACTTTCATATGGTTCATCTTACAGATCTCTCGTCCATGTATATAGTTTAAATACTTTTCATATGCACAAATTACTTCTCTAGCATTAGTCTCAGATGAACAAGATTGATGCGAAAATACTTCTGAATATAACTTTGTTGGAAAAAAAACTGATTTCATGAAACTATTATCACCTCTTTCAACAATACTTGTCCACAAAAAGAAAGATCCAACTTCTGGGATGTATTCTTTTGTCTCGTCTCGCCTTGTGATAACTCTGATTCGAAAACTCATCCAATATCTCCATTTAATAATTTTAAATTACATTAAACACCTCTTGTGCTGTAGAGTAGCTGTTAAGTCACCAACAGCAACAAGAGGTTCCGTTATACTTTGAAGATCATGTAAAATAAGTAATACCATCTTTCCCTTTTCTGCGTCCACCACAGTGCCCTTTACCACAACCTCGCGGTTCTCCTCCACGTCCAACTCCCTTAGTGTCGTCATTCTTGTCAGAAGACTTCTTGTCATCTTTGTCAGAATCTTTCTTACGAAGATCTTCTAATTGCTTCTCAGTTGAACAATTACCTTTTCCTCTACCAGTTCCAGCGCCCTTTCCTTCAGGACCAGTCTTGTCTCTATTTGGCATTTCTACCTCTCCTTATTTGTAGTATCTAAACTATAGATACATTAATACTTGTATTATACAAATTTAACACAACTCATTCCTCTCAACATTAGCACCAAAAAACCAATGCCGCCTCTCGCTTACATGATTCTTTCTAACCCATTTTCCAACATTATTCCTAAAATCAAAATAACTAAAACTATGCGCATTACGAACAACATATCCTTCATTACTAAACTTATATGGCTCAAATGCCTCCTCAATTAAATCTCTATCAAAAATGCCACGATAAATTACTTCAACAGAAATTAAATCTAAAAGAGAAATCCACTCTATCGTATCGTCCCAAGATAAACACCTATTCTTGTCATCCCAAATAGAAAAACAATAAAAATAACTTCTTAGATTATCATACTTAATGGAATGTTTAGCCCAAACATTTTCACCACAAACCCTCCACCCACTCGGAATATTAAAAGAAAATTCACTATGAAAATTTTTTAACCAATTACGAGAAACGTGATTCCTTCCATCAATACTTCGCGCATGTAAGTAATCATTATATAAAGTAGAATTCTCTCCATCCATTTTTAAAGTTACAACAACTTCCATGTCGTCAAAAATAGATAAATTACTAATAACACGATCATCTTTTGTTACACCGGGAGACCATGGCAAATGATATGTTCGAGGATATTTGACATATTTATCAAATAAACACAACACATCACCCTTTTGTAATATTTTTTGAACAGATTCATCATAAAATAACTCACCAATTAATCTCCGACCATTATGTAAAATAGGATTACCCCATTTGTCATAAATTTGATCATCATATAAATGAGGAGGAATAATTATCTTTGTAATACCACAGGCAATCCTTAATTCTTCAACACTAATTGTAGTCATCTCACACTGAAGATGATGATCAGAACACAAAGAAGCACCATTCTCAAGATAATAACCTCCATCAGAAAATAACCTGCGTTCAAGTATATGATGAGCATCTATAGCTGACTTGTCACATAATACACAAGTATAATGGTCCCTTTGAAAAATTTCTTCTCTAAATTCATCACGTGATAAAAGATCCATAATAAACACCATTACTATTTTTGATTATTAACCGAATAACAACTACCTTTCCTCATCTCATAATGATATATACCTTTATCTGCCAATATCTGTAATCCCTCTTGAAACGTTAAAGCTTTTGTTAATTCCATTACTCCATCACGACTCCAAGCAGTAACGGTATAGTGCCCGCCACCTCTATCAATAATTATCCAATCTTTTGTCATTTGAAATATTTCTGCATTTATCTCTTCTTTTGTATATTGCGGTAATTCTTTACTCACTTGTTCAACAATATCGTTTCTATTATTTCCTGTATCAATATTATCGATAATTGCGTTCTTTAATTCGCTAAAATTAGATCTCCAGTTGCTCATGTTTTTTTCCTATCTTAATCTACTCGCAATTTGGCTTCTGTAATATGAAAATTCTTGAATAAAGGATTTAAACGCTTACAACAAACTTCTATCTTCTTTGAAGCCGCTTCGTAAGTTGCAAGATGATGTAAGACAACCCACTCATTCTTTAAAAATCCAGAAACTCGCCCCTCTTCACGAGAAATCGATTTATTAACTTCGTCTTGCGTCCAAGAGCCATTCTTAACGTATCCATTAAGAACAACTAAACGATTTTCTAAATAAGTCTTAATGCCATCAGGATCAGGTTGAGCTATAATAACAAAATGACTTGAATCTTGGCGCATTGAATTAATTACATTAATTAACTTACCAGAAGGATCAAAAATTTCATAACGATTTTTAGATTTCTTAGACATGTCAACATCTCCTAATTTTAAATAGTTTTTAAGTCGCAAGGTTAATATAAAAGGAAAAACAAAAAAATCAACTCCCCATATGAAAACATTGACTCGCCATACAATTATGCTTACCAATTGGACCATTCGCTTGAGCCATCTTACAACCAATCGCTAAAACTTCATCAGCAACAAGTTCAATAATGCGTAACCTCGGTTTCGTATATTTTTTCTTTTTTATTTCAGACATTTTAATAACCAATATGTTTTTTCTTGTTTAGGTAAGTCTTTGATTAAATATTTTAAAACTTTTAAATGTCCTTTATCACTTGCACATATTAATGCATAATCGTCATTTTCGTGAATATCTGCTCCACTTTTAACTAAATATTTAACCATTTCTAAATGTCCAATCAAACTAGCCCATTGTAATGGCAAATCGTTTCCAACATGAATGTCGGAACCTTGCTTAACTAAAAATTTAACTAATTTAAAGTTTCCTTTCCAACAAGCATCAATTAATTCTTGATTTAATAAAAACATTTCAATAACCAATTTCTGTTAAAAATATCAACCTCATTAACAATATAACAAAATAATCAAAAAATGCAAGAGAAAAATTGGCAGTAAAGTAAACAAAACTCATTTCACATGAGAAACATACCAATCTTGAAAAAATGGCGGCACCTTCGATGAAGAACGAATATAACTCTCTAATCCTTCTAACACTATAGATGGTACACTGTCGGTTAATAAACGATCCTTTAACCAGTAAACAGAAAAAAACGGAGGACGACCAGTTGCAGAAATAATGTCACTAATCACTGATAAAATACTAATAGGTACTTCATTAGAAGAAAAACACTCCTCTAACCACTGTTGACAAAACGTAGGAGGAACCGTATGCTTGCGAATAGAAGCAGATATCGCATCTATTAAATAAAATGGCACATCAACACTATCTAAAACCAATCTGCCCCACTCCTGAATAATATTAGGTAAATAATTGCGCTCAATTAAATAACTCATCAGAAAATTGCGAAAATCAATAGGTAAACTGTTATTGTTTAAATGCTCTATCAACCAATCCTTAGCATATAAAGGAACAAAAGAATTACGACTAATATTACCAGAAATGTCGGATAACATCTTCGCAGACATAGGATGATAATTTAAACTCTTCTTAAATAAAATCTCAAGCAATTTATCTGTATAAATAGGCGTACCACTGTTTAATAACCGATAAGACGCATCTAACCATGAACGAGGTATACGATCATCATGTATCTTATCCCTAACGTAATCAGTCGCAAAAGACGGTAACTCACCATTCTCTTCAATAAAACGAGGAATACTGTCAAGAACTTTCTTAGGAGCTTCACCATTGTTTAATTGATGCTTTATCCAAGGAGTAGCAAAACCAGAAACTAAAGAAGAATGAGGATTCGTCACATAATCATAAATCTTGTCAATCCACTCAATAGGAGCTGTATTGGAAAGCAATTTGTCTAATACAAAATCTTCCGCACAAGCAGGAGGACGACCAGTAGATAAAATCCGAGCAGTTACAGCATCATCCCACTCAGATGGATAATCACCATTATTAAACCTTATCTCAAACCAATCATGAAGAAGGTCAGGTACATGTCCAAATTCCTGCAAAATCGCCGTTAAAATACCCTCATTCTTGTTAAATAACTCATCTAAATCATCCACATAAGGCAAAGTCTTATATACATCATTCAAAAACTTAGTACGAAATGACTTAGGAACATTCTGTAAATAATTAGGCTCCTCCTCACTTAATACCTCTAAAGCATAATTGTCTAAATAAACTCGCTCAGGTAAATCATGAAAATTAATGTAATTACCTAATAACTCCAAAATAGATAAAGAACAAGAATAAAAATTTAAAACAGATATCTTGTCTACCATTAAGGGTAAATAATTGTGTACCTCTGAAATAGGTAAATACACAATATTATTTATATAATTACTAAGATAATTCGTAAGGAACTTCTTATCTCCTAAATGACGCTCTAAATTGTTGATCGTCGAAAGAGTCTCATTGTAAGTCGAAAAATCCCCCTTGCCAGTGTTGAAATGAAATTTATTAACTAAATTGTTAATAAATTTCACAAATATATTGTTTAATTTTCTGTCAGATACATCCTTAATCTGATTACTAGAAGGATGAACTAATACCTCTGGCTTACCATTGATAACAAAACCATAATAAACGTCAGGTTCATAACGATAACCATGAGATACACACCAATTAGTAGATTTACCAAACTCTTCAATACCAGAGCGAGTCACTTCATATAACGCAACTGAATTACCATCTACCATGTCAGTCCCCAATAAAGTACAACCATCAGAAGGTAATACAAAGTCTTGAGCACGCTTGAAACGCTTTAAATAATTAAATAAATCAGAATCATCCTTAAACTTACTAATAGAGACTTCAGGAGAATATTTGTGCAATTCCTGAAGAAGTATACGTAACTTAGGTAAATCTTCGTCCACGTTAATCATATGCTTGTCAAGTAAGTTCTGAACCCATTGACGCTCAGATAACTCCTGAGTCGTTTGTAACACTAATGGATCAAATTTCTCACGAATTGAATCACTAAAAGGAAATAACTCGTCAAGATACTCAGGATCAGAAAGTAACTCGTCACGATGCAAATTGATTAAATCTTTGTTAGATTTAACCTTCTTTAATAAATATTTTAACTTCTTCTTGTGAGACGAAGATAATTCACGAAAATAAATCAGTAAACTAGAAGCAAGAGACGAATCTAAATTTAATACATTCGTTAAATAATTCATGTTAATTGATAATCTAATTAATTTCATACTTCAATTTTTTTAACCTAATTTTTTAACCTAAATTTTTAACTTATGTCAATCGGAACTAACTTATGCACTGATTGAGGAAATATTCGTAAAACTGTTCCATAAATCTCACCATCATAACCTAATCCAGAAAGCACTTTGTCAATAGTACGAGTATCTTTGTCACGTAACTTGTCCCACTCGGATTTACTTAATTCAATAGGATTACCACAATCGTTTAACTTTAAATCAGAATAAGAAAAACCAACCTTGAAAGAACCTTTGCCCTCTTTACCTGTAGCACTTAAATGAGCATAAAGTCCTTTACCATGCCACCCAGAAGAAGAGGAAAGAAAATTACCACTATCCAATATCTTGCGTCCCATATCTTCGGTCGTTAAATGAAACGCAATCTTGTCATTCTTGTCGTTCTTGTCATTCTCTATCTCAGATAATCTATAAAACTTCATAACTTAAATAAAACCATATAATAAATATTACATATATAATGTTATTCTTGTTAAATATCATTGTACCTTGTAATACACTTCCTAAAATCAAAATTTGCTGTGTGAAAAATTTTTTCTAGGGTACCCCCTATTTTGGCTTTTTAGATTTTTCTGTGTGAAAAAAATTTTCTAGGGTACCCCCTATTTCCTAAAATTAAAATCTTATGCGCTGTGAAAAATTTTTAGGGTACCCCTTATTTTGGCTTTTTAGATTTTGCTGTGTGAAAAATTTTTTCTAGGGTACCCCCACTTTTAGCTTTTTAGATTTTTCTGTGTGAAAAATTTTTTCTAGGGTACCCCTTATTTTAGCTTTTTAGATTTTTCTGTGTGAAAAATTTTTTCTAGGGTACCCCCCTATTTTCTAAAATCAAAATCTTATGCGCTGTGAAAAATTTTTAGGGTACCCCCACTGTGGCGATTTCAAATCTGACAAAAAAGAAAAGTTGTCTCGGACAAGAAAGCTTGTGATACTAGTCGTAGGGTACCCCCAGTTTTAGGAAATGGTAAATTAATCATATAGTATATACCTATGCTTTTCCCAATTTTGCTACTCCTAAACATATTAATAAAATGACACGTAAATTTCTTAAGCTAATTTTAATAATATCACTACTCCTACACCTGTTAATATTTTTGCATAGCATTATCTTAAGCTAATTTTAATAATACCACTACTCCTATTCTATGACTGAAAACATATGGCTAAGTAGGAGTAACACTTCGATTATTTTTGTAAGTCCACATAATTTTTAATAGAAGTGTTACTCCTATTCTATGACAGAAAAACATATGGCTAAGTAGGAGTAACACTTCGATTATTTTTGTAAGTCCACATAATTTTTAATAGAAGTGTTACTCCTACTATCTCATCTCACATTATAGGAGTAAACATATTATTAAAATTACGCTATCGTTTGCTCATACTTTTCTATCTTAGGAGTAAACATCTTATTAAAGTTAAGTGCGGATAATGACAAAACGGTTGAAGCATAAAAAAGCCTTGGCGCTTTGAAACGCCAAGGCTTGGGGGCTGAAGCCCTTTTGAGCTTTTTGGGTACTTGACTATGCGTTACTGTCTTCTGTCGCCGTATGCGCGATTTCTGCGCTTTCTGCGGCAATCTCTGCACCCTCGTCATGGATGCGGATCAAATCGTTGACCTTGACCATGAAGCAATCGCCCTTGCTCGAAGTGAGTTCGTTTGACAGCAACATATGCGCGATCTGGTCCTTGGAAACCAGTTGTCCGTCCAACATGAATTTAACGAACGGACGGACCTTTTTACTGGTTCCCGTATACAGGCGCAGATATTGCGTCCCGTTGACGTTGTGCTGAAGCAGATACGGGTACGTTACCCATTCCTGCCAGCTTTGCAGTCCTGCATTCGTTGCAGGCAGTTCGCCATTCTCGCGTTTCTGCTGAACGGCATTGATGTTGTCGTACTCAATCCCGATACGCCCGACCATGCGCGTCTGTTTGCGCAGGGGGATGCCAGCGTAGGCTTTTTTGACCTTGACGTCCCTCTCCCATACGCAAACGATGTTCGCGCCTTTCGGAGTTCCTTTGATGATTGCGTCGATGTCCATGTTGCCGCCCTTTCGGTTGAGTTGTTACTATTGGTCCGTGATACCTACGTTAGCTCAATGTTTTCACCGTTTCAAGTGGCATTCGGCTATTTTTCTCAAAGAGAAGTTTAATAGAAGTGTTACTCCTATGTCTAACTAATTCCATGTCGTAGGAGTAGGATCTTTATTAAAACATTCAGTGGAACAAAGAGAAAGATAATAGAAGTGTTACTCCTATTCCTCTTGTAGGAGTAGGATCTTTATTAAAACATTCAGTGGAACAAAGAGAAAGATAATAGAAGTGTTACTCCTATTATTCTCGTAGTAGTAGCACTTCTATGAAAGATTAAGATTTTTGGATTTTCTTTTAATTTGCGTTTTTAAGATTATGGACGTTTTCCTTCTCACTAAAAGTAATAAAGCTCTTACTCCTAAAGCGCTAGGATTTTTATAGGAGTAAGAGATTTATTATTAGATGAGCCGGGAGGCAAGCCGGCTTCCTTCGGGACAATATCGAATTAGTCAAGGTCAGCGAGGCTCTCGCTATGGTTGAGCTATCGCTATGGTTGAGCTATTGCTATGGTTAAGCTCTCGCTATGGTTGAGCTATCGCTATGGTTGTCCATGCTCAAGCAATGGGTCAGAGGGCTACTGTCAGAGGGTTACTGATGAGGGGGGAGTGGGTTATACAAAAGGAAAGCCCCTGTACTCTCGTCGTACAGAGGCTTTTATTCGCGCCTAACAAAATTATAGTCAACTTGAAAAGATGTGTTGTTTCTATTACTTCATATTCGTATCCTCCGTTTTTGTTGTTCTTTAGGATCTTTCATTCTCAAGCCTTACTATTACTCTCAAGTCTTACAGATGTCAAGTTGAAACGGCTGAAAATTTCATCTTCTGCTACGTCTTCTCACTAAAGTAATAAAATTCTTACTCCTATTCAGGTCTCACTTCTTTCTATTAGGAGTAAAAACTTTATTACTTTTTCAAGACAGCGGTTAGACATGCAATGAAGCACAAAAAATATAATAAATCTCTTACTCCTATCTCACTGATATTTCTTAGGAGTAAAAACTTTATTCCCTTTTCAAAACTGCTTGACTAATGCTTGCCCAATGCTTGACTAATGCTGACACACAAATAATAAAATAGTTACTCCTAGTTTAAGTCAAGTGTTAGGAGTAACTATTTTTAAGTGTTCTCTCGTTCTAAGGCTTGTGAGTCAATTTCGCCGTTTGGTCGGTTGATTATTTTCTGTCTCTTACATGTACGCGCATTCAGTGGATAGGTACGCGCATTCAGTGGATAGGTACGTGCGCATTCAGTGGATAGAGATAGTTCTGTTCAATCACAAGCAAATAATAGAAGTGTTACTCCTATTCCTCTTCTGAAGACACAAGAAAATAATAGAAGTGTTACTCCTATTATTCTCCTGAAGATACAAGAAAATAATAGAAGTGTTACTCCTATTATTTTCTTAAGCCCTGAATTATTTAATAGAAGTGTTACTCCTATTCCTCGTTGTGTTCTCCGAGAATGTACGCGACAGCCTTTTGTGCTTTGCTTGCGGCTTGAACAATCATACGCGGATCTTCTTTCAACCTTGACAGCCATCCTTGAATGTATGCCGCTGAGTTGTCAAGGGTTTTGTCTTCGATATGACAATGAGCGCAAAGGAAAGCGGCTCCCATTTCAGCGATAAGCTCTTCTTTGCTGTAGGACTGAGACCCGAAGGAAGACTTGTCCAGTCTATCCAGTCTTGTTTGATGACCTGTTGAATGAATTGTTTCATGGAAGAGAGTGCTATAGTATTCCTCTTCCGACGCAAAACGTTTTGCGCTTGGCATGTAGATCTCGTCTTTGAGCGGTTGATATGCCGCCCTGTTTTGATCTGCAATGATCTTTGGAGCGTTCGGATAATTGCTTACAATTTGCTCGGCAACTTCAATTGGAGTGAAGTTGATGACGTCAACTTCAGGTGGCAGAAATTGATCGTCCAATCCTGTGCATTGATTGATATTGAAGACCTTGTGATAGAACAGGCGAGGGATGACAACTTTCTTTTCTGTTCCATCACTTTTCTTTTCGGTGTTTTCGTAGAACTTCCAGTAGACGACAGGAAAACCATGTTCTCCCTGTTTAACTTTTCCTCCTGCGCGATTGATTTGGTGAATTGTCAGGAAATAGGGATTTGTGAATCCCAAGCTGGAGAGGATGAAAAAGTTAATGCCGTTATACGGCTTTTTGTATTCTCCATTCATCACTGACAATCCGTCAGCATTCCACGGCATTCTCCAAGGAATGATTCCGTCTTCCAGTTTTTTGATGATGAAATTCGTGACGACCTCGTATGCCGCATCTCGGTTTCCGCTCTTTTTGAAAGACTTTGCCATAACGATCTCCTTTGTTTACTTCCAATATAACTATATTAAGCAGCTTGTCAAGTCGTTTGCAGATTTTTTTCTCGCATGCATGTACGCGCATTCCGTGCATAGGCGCATGCATTCCGTGCGTAGATACGTGCGCATTCAGTGCATAGGCGCACGCATTCCGTGAGTAATAATAAAGCTCTTACTCCTATCTTTTTATTAGGAGTAAAACTTTTATTAAAAGCTTGGCGGAGCTGCTTGCCAAAGTAGATCTGACATAAAAAAAGCCTCTGCTTATTAGACAGAGGCTTTTGGTTAGAATGGAGAGAAAGGAGAGAAAGGTTAGAAAGGTTAGCAAGTTGTCATTGCTACCGTTTCCGTTTTGTTATCTTCTATGACTTCAAAGTCAACGTCGATAACGTCGATGTGTTCGGGTTCGTTGATCTCGTCATCAGTTGCTTCGGTCAAAAATGCGATCAGCCACCGCAATTCTGATTCATTCATTTGTCAACCTTTACTGCTGATATGTGAGTTTGGGGTTCATCTTGTTCATTGCTCTTGTCGTTTTGGCTCAAGTAAGTTGACAACAAAATGTGTTTTGCAATTGTCCTTGCGTGACTTTCGCAAATGATTCCCTGACATCTTTCGTCTAAAAAGAATGTCGGAACTTGGACCGTTTTGCTCCAACCTTCTTTGTCCTTTGCTGTAATGGTTGCAACAATTGAATACATGTTATTCCTCCTTGTTATCTACACTATACCTCCTTTTATCTCAATGTCAAGTTGTTTTTTCTCTTTTTTTGACATAAATTTTGCTCCTGAGCATTCACAAAAGTCTTACTCCTATTGTTTCACAGGCTTCTCTTGAAGACACACAAAAATAATAAAAGTATTACTCCTATGTAATGAGTAGGAGTAAACATTTTATTAACGCGCATGTGCAAAAAAAATCCCCACCCGAAGGTGGGGACTGATCGCGCTTGCTTATGCGCTTTCTTCTGCGCTCTCGGCGCTCTCGGCGCTCTCTGCGCTCTCGGCGGGTTCTTCGTTGGCGAGTTCGGCAGGTACTTCGCTTTCTTGCGGGATTTCCGCGTTTACCGCCTTGGGGCGTCTGAAAGGCTCCAAAGTTTCCTTTCTGAAGCGCAGAACGAACCGCAGTTCTTCGTTTTTCTCTTTGCCCTCGTCATCCTTGACTTTCTTCCTGTTGAGGCGCTGAACGTAGTAGAGATGTCCCTGTGCGGAGAAGTTGCCTCGGCAGTCGCCGCGATTGCTTGACTCGCGAGGCGACAGAATGACTCCGACCGTCGCTTTCGCGCCGCCCTCAGTCATCCCCAGTTTTTCCTTGGCGAAGGTTTCCAGTTCGGAACGCGTGAAGGGGCGATTGCCGCCTTTCCCCTGAATGTACGCGAAGATCGCATTGTAGTTTCCGCGCTTGTAGGGGTTTTCGTTCTTCTTGCTTGCCATTGGATTTTCTCCTTTTTGGCGGGTTGATGGGATGCTCTTTGTTACATACCTCACTATAGGTGTTCTTTTGCATATGTCAAGCCCTTTTGAAAGTATTTTCCCATTTTTTTGACATATTCATAAATTTACTACTCCTATAGGATCATAGACAAGATCGCTCATCCGCCAAGAAAATAATAGAAGTGTTACTCCTATTCCTCTTCTGAAGACACAAGAAAATAATAGAAGTGTTACTCCTACTTTTTTCTAAAAACACACAGAAAATAATAGAAGTGTTACTCCTATTATTCTCCTGAAGACACAAGAAAATAATAGAAGTGTTACTCCTACTTTTTTCTTAGGAGTAAGTCTTTTGTGATTTCACTAATAAAAATAAGCCCCATCCGAAGATGGGGCTTATTTCACTTTTTATGCGGGTTCAGTCTCAGTGATCTCAGTGTTGTCATCGGTTGTGTTTTCGGTTTCCTGATTCACTTCAGTGATGAAGACGTATTCTTCACCTTTCATTCTGACTGAAGTGATATTTTCCAATCCGAAATCTCTTGCGATCACTTCCCCTTCCAAGTCCTCTTGTGTTGAAGATTTGGATTTTTTCTTCAGAAACGGCTTGATATCGTCTTTGCTGATGGCGACTTCTTCAGGTGTGAAGTAACCATGAACTTTCACATTCTCCACTTTCATGGACAGATACGGCAGAAAGGTTTTGCGGTGAATCCGAAACAAGCGTTGACTGTCCATGTCTCCCCAAGGATGAGCCTTTGTCTCTCTTTCTTCCTTTCCTTCCTTACCAGCCAGCCGATTAACGGCATTGCCGTAATCATAGCCGATAATGCCGTTCAGCGTCTCCCGCTTGACAATTCCCTGCCCCATAAAGGGATTGTTCCGCTTGTTCATTTTTGCGTCCATAGGGCAATCCATATGGACGGTCACAGCGGTCGTTCCCTTGACGCTTGCGCGAACCATTCTGACGAACTGATTGATAGTGATAGTCTGCATGTTTCCGACTCCCTGTTTGAGATTTTGATTCAGCCCCTTGCTGTCTCGTTACTACACACTAGCATAACAAAAACTCATTTCAAGTTAAACTAGAACATTTTTTCTTAATTGAATAGGAGTAGGCGTTTTATTATTTATTATACGTTTGTGCGCAAAAGCGTATAATAAAACTCGTAAGTCTCTTTGTGCCCAAGTGTATAATATAATAAAAGTATTACTCCTATTTTTTATTTAGGAGTAAATGTTTTATTAAACGCGTGCGCCGGGCGTGCCGGGCATACAACTAACGCATGCGCATTCAGTGCGTAGATACGTATGCATTCAGTGCGTAGATACGTATGCATTCAGTGCGTAGATGTGTTTAATGTATATACATTCAGTGGACAAAAAACTCCCTCATTCAAACGGGGTCTATACCCTGATTGAATGAGGGAGAAAAAACGCTCGAAAAGCAATATCAGCCTTCCGATTACTGTGCACACAGTTAACGATTTGTTAAAATTGAACTGTGCAATTCAATCTCTTTTTGTCGTTTCTGATTCGGCTTATGCCGTTTTTTGAGTTTCTATTGGTGCCGATTGGTATTCTGACTGTTCGGATAATTCTTTATGATCCAAACTAGTCAGTAAAATTGTTATCGTGAATCTATCACTTCATAATCAAGTATTTCGCTATCAACGAAAGATGCTTGATCGTGATTAGGCGTGAAGTCATACTCCATGTCATCTATGACGTCATTGACGTCAACATTACTGTTGACATCCAAAACCAATTTCACTTTGATTTCAATGACAACTTTCCTACTCATGTCATTCACTCTTTCCTTTTGTCGTGTTGGCAATCGCCTCTTTAAGTTCCTTTTTCGTAAATTTCTTTTCATCTTTACGAAGGATCAATGAGGTTGCATATGGTGGTCTTGCGTTCAACTGAAGTCCACATCCAATTCCCATTGTGTAATAACCTTTTGGGATTTTTGGGGCAGGAACTGTAAAACCTTCATAGTGCTTGTCGTCAATAACAATTCCGCCGTTATAGCGACAAGAAACAGGATAGGTAACGAGATATCCATCTGACCATTTTTCACCAATGGTCAATGTTGGTTTGTTTACTCGTTTGAACGCCATGAAGTTTTCCTTTTTGAAGAGTTGAACGCTTGTTCTCTTTACTCTTACAATACCCTTCTTTTTAACAATTACAAGTTCAATTACAACTTTTTTTATGACGTGATGCGCATTCAGTGAGTATGTGATGCGCATTCAGTGAGTAGATTATGCGCATTCAGTGAGTAGATTTCTTTTTAATGTGATCTAGGCTATGTGTTCGAAAATATAGCCGGCTTCACCATTGATTTTAGTTCCTGCGTCTTTTTCAAAAAGTTCAGGATGTTCTGCTTTTAAATGTTCAGCGAGCCATTCCATTCCGATAAAACCGCCGCAACTGTCGATTTCTGTGTTTTCTTTGACGTTACCGCATTCATTACACATTATCTCTTCTTCAATTCTGTACCAATAGCATTCTCCATTACACCATGTTGTGTATTCTTCAAGAAAGCTACGTGCCATGTTTGCACGTTCTTGGTAGGTTTTTGGCAGATACTTGATCGGATCTTTGTAGATTAAAACGCCAGCACACTGAACGCTATCCCACCGACATTGCGGACCTTCCCCACTAAGTGACCAATTGCACAAGCCATGTTCGTAATATGCCAGCAAGAATGCCGTTCCACAATTCAACTTTCTACGCAGACCAATATCGGGTGGAAGAAATTTTTCAGGATGTGCAAAGTTCCTATGACACCTATTGAAAGAATGAAGTTCCCATGCTCCATTTTCTATGGGGGATTCCGTGTCGTGATCGTATTCAATTGTCAGTTTCATGTTTTCGCCGTGAGTTTGTTGTTTACACTGAAGCTGTGATGAATCATGCAAGAGTACAACGAGTTTCAAAACCTTTTTAATATAAGTCTTACTCCTGTGATTTTTCTTGATACATGTCTAAAAGAGCTTCAAACACGATAAAACCAATCGTAATAGGGAAAATAATTGCTAACCATACCACGAAAATAGTTGGGACAGGGTGTATTTTTTTCTGATAATGTATGGTAAGCGCATACAACCCTGCAAATGAAATGAACACCATAACCCACATGAAAAATGAGATATAGGAAAGTGCAAATGTTTCACTCAGCATCCACAGTATCCAAAAGCCAGCCGCAATGCTAAAGAGAAACTGATAAATCTGACGAAAAAACATTGCACTTTCCTTTCTCAAAGTGATCAGGCGTGGGTACACCGAGTTTCAAAACAGGGCTTGCATACCACCACTGTCTTGTCTTTGCTGAACTGAACTTCTTTGCTGTTCCGCTTTCCGATTTGAATTCCGCAGACGAAACAGGTGTGGTGTTCAGTCTTCGCTTCGTAGTTGAATCCCGTTGAGCTGATGCGGTTGTGAGCCATGTCTGTCAATCCCTTCCTGTTTTTGATTCTACCTTACGATAGCCCTTGATCCTTCAATGTCAAGACGACTTTCATGTTTTTTTAATTAAATCATCTTGACTGTCGCCAAAGATACTTGTCCTTCCATCAAGTGTCCAAATTTGATATCGTGGTGCTTTTCCTTTTCCACGGTCAATACTTCCTTTGACAGGGAAAGTTGCCATGAAACCACCCGATGTTTTTTCGACAATTTTCAAACCAAAAATATCTTTTCCACTTTTAGTTTGATATTGTTTATTGATATCAATCATTATGTGTTTTTCCATTTTGAATTATATGAGTTCTCCGATGTCCTCATCAAAATACGAATAGCTTTCTGTGATTTCATTTTCGTCAAACCCTTTATCTCGCATGAATTTGTGAGCCTCATCAATATTGTGAAATTTTATGAGGTCACCTTCATTGTCAATCAAAAACTCCAAAGGGTTAATAGAAATCCCGTTGATGTGTCTACAAATAGTAATCACAATAATCCTTTCGTTGTTTGCTTGACGTTGTTTGCTTGACGTTGTTACTTTATGTTTCCGATACGACAAGGTTTCCAGTATTTGTCACGTTCAATTGCCATTCCGTATTGATTGAATTTTGCCAATTCGTTCATGTCAAAATATCCGTATTCACCTTCAGGGCAAAATGGACTTTTGACTTTTCCGAATGCTTGTCCTGTGTTTTGATCCAACTCCAACAGGAACCATGTCCATCCACCATAAAAGAATTTCAGATGCACAATGGCATCGTCATTCTTTCCATCTTGCGCATAAAGAGGTGGAACGTTTTTTAGACATGTTTTGGTAAGAAGATTCATTGTTCGGTTGGAATTTTTGAGTGGAAGATTCATTTTTGCTCCTTGTTTACTATAACATAACTTCACATCTAATATATTACAACCCGTTTTTATAAATTTTAATCATTATTTTCTAGTACTGTCTACCGGCTATGTCCGGCTCATCTTTTTTAATAATTTCATTACTCCTGTTTTTAACATAGGAGTAAAAGTATTATTAAAAACCTCCTTACTCATCTTTACACAAAAAAAGCCCCTCTTTCAAGGGGCTTGGAAATTTTGTTTTAAGCGACAGTAATGGTTAATCCTCAACCATGTCCATCTCTGTCCTTACCATTGCGTCAATGGCATCCATTTCGTCTTCTGACGTTGTTTCTGCATAGTCAAACTTTTGCATCAGTTCCAAAGCGTACTGCTTTGCATGTTCGATCTTCTTTTGACGTTCTTCTTGTGAAACGTTACGGAAGAAGAAATTTCTGTAAACCCAATCGGGGGTAAATCCTTCTTCACTGATGGCATTGCAATCAACGCATGCAATGTGATGGAAGTAATCATGTCCGATCAACTTGCTTCTCAATTCAAGCGACCCATTGCATTTCGGACAATTTCCTTCAACAGAACGAGCTTTCGTTACCTCTTCAACTTCGTTGATGTCTTCGTTGATGTCTTCGTTGATGTCTTCGTTGAGTTCGTTGAGTTCGTTTTCCATGATGCTTTTCCTTTATTAAGGAAGTGAAAGGTTATACTAGAAGTTACAATTACTCTATGAAATGTCAAGTCTCTTTTAATGATTTTTCTAACTTTTTCTCCCAATTTAAACTCAGGTTTAAACTCAGGTTTAAACTCAGGTTGTAAAAATTTAAACTCAGGTTGTAGCTCTGTCTTTTTAATAAAATGTTTACTCCTATTTCTTTTATAGGAGTAACAAAATTATGAATAGTCACTTTGTTCTCCTCCATGAGACAAAAACACAAAAAAACCCCGCCACAAGGCGGGGTCAGGGGGAGAGAAGTTTGCCTACTTCTCTTAGGGGATCTTTTTAGACATTGGAAGGATCGGGAGTATCCTCAGATGTTTTGGGGGTCCAACCGTTCGGTACGTCCCAAAGCTCACTTTCGGGATCGGGGACGGCAATTCCGATTTTATTACAGAACATACGTGAGGCTGTACGTCCCTGTCCGATTGCTTCATACATGGGGAACGGGATTCCTGTTTCTGCGAAGTAGCGGAAAGCTTTATCCACCTTTGCCACTTCTGCTTTCTTCTTCTTTTCCATAAGGCGAATTTGCCGAAGATTTTCGACTTCAGCTTTGAGTGCATTTTCAAAGCATTCGATAATGCCTGTGCAGGCGTTCACTGCTGCTTCTTCACGCTCTTCAAGCCGCCGCTGAACAGCTCGTTTGAGAACGTCAGAAGTGACATTGATTCCGTTATCGGAGTGGGCGGCTTTGATGAGGTCTGTGAGATTCATTCTTCTTTCCCTTTGAGTTGGGAGTTTGGTTTTTGGGGAGGTGTCAAGCTGACCACTCTCCCCGTTTTCGAGACTTTTTTCGAGACAGCCATTAAGTCTTTTTTTTGCGAAACTAACGAGACTTTAGGACTGATTGATTCGTCCGTGTCATTAAGAACTTGGAAACTGGTCAATTCCAGTTAGTCATTTCTGACTGAATCTATTAATCTAATTATTATAAAAGCGGAGCGATTTTCATCGGTCCCGGCCTTCACGGGACTGTCCCTAGCTAATAATTAGATTCCTTTGATTCTTTTGATTCTTTTCTTTGTTACCTTTACCATAGCTCAACTTTGTTGATTGTCAAGTCTACTCTTTCAATTTTCTTTTCTGATATATGGTTTCAATTGCATAGGAATAAAATCGTTATCGGAATTTAACTCGCCATAGCCGCTTCGCACAAGACTGATTGCGATATCTTTTTCTGCTTTTGTCATGTTTTCTTTGTTAATTCCAAGTAAACGACTTGCGATAAATTTCAACAGTTCTTTTTGCTCTTCCACGGTTTTCTCTTCCATTAGACGCCGTCCCTTACGATTAGTTGTGAGATGATCTACCACTTACTATAACTCACTATTTCAGTTTATCAAGTTCCTTTTGAAAAGTTTTGGTAAAAAATTTTACTTATACGTGTAAATCAGGGTAAATGTGTACGCATTCAGTGGGTAGACATACACGCATTCAGTGGGTAGACATATGATTAGGAGCGTATAACTTTTAGCAACGAAAGATATACTTTACACAGTTTCTTTGCCACTAATAATGTTATAATACATTATGTCTATTTCATTTTTCTTTGATTGTTTATTTCATAGCTGGCATAACAAGGCGGTGAATGTCAAGTGCCTCCCGTTTCGTTTTTTGGTTTATTCATAGTCATTTGACGGAAGGCTGTGTCTCACCTTGGTCGTTGGGCTGAACCATCTCAAACGGAAAATACGTATGCGAAGGCTCATCAACTGGATTACCCTCGTCGTTTTCCCAATCTACCTGATCCCCAGCCACAAATTCGGCGCTGGTGCAAATCCCGTCTTCGTTGTAATCCTGTATGACAAATCCTACCGTTATTTTCGTCATCATCTTTCTCCTGTGTTTGAATGGTTTGAGCTTTGTTAAAAATGAATCCTAATAACATACCATACTCTTATTCAAACAAATATCAATTCAATTTAACGAATTTTTTGAGTTTTATCGTTAGTTCCTTTTCCAAAACTAAAAAAGGAACGCCCAACAAGGCGCTCCAGCTTACTTACAACTGCGCTTTATCGTTCGCTATCGCTCACTTCTGAAAAGTGAGCTTGGTCGTTAGCACGAGCCATCGCATGGAGCATATCCGCAAGTTTCGCACGTAACCGGGGAGTAATCGCACCCACAGGCAGCGACACCGTCAACTGTCTGCATGCCACAATCTGGACACTCACCGTTGACTTCACTCTCGTCGCTGCTCCACCCCTCACAACATCCGGCCTCAAAAATAATAGCCATAAAGTTCCCCCTTTAATTGCCAACCATGCAATCAATCCGACGAGCGGCTTATTGCCACGTTGGGCACCGAGACAAAACGCACACACCCGAACTCAGGACCAGTAAGAAGCCGGTAGACAAGCCCGCTGTCGTCAAGAACATCCACAGTTATGTCGAATAAAACGGCTGGATTCTGATTCCAACCAAAGCCTTTGTCATGTTGACCTACAGCACGGCACTCGCCCTCTTTCCAGTATTTACAATCTTTACAGCGCATACGTCTCCTTATGTTATTGAATTGCCCAACAAGACAAATCGAGCCTACTCCGCTTCGCTGCGAGGCTCATTTGCAGCGTTGGGCGTATGACCCATCTTAGCCTGCATCTCTTTCATAATCTCCGTAAATGACATAGCCTTTCCTACCGCCCAAACGGTGTCTCTCGGGCACTCCTTGCAGCGGTATTTCCCGCCTGTGCCACTTGGGTTAGTATCGTATAGTTCGATCTCGCCACCGCATTCTGGACACCCCATGTCCAACATTGTCTGTTCATGTTCCGTCATTGTCATCTCCTTTAACCTGCCAATTTCAAAGTGTGAGGACGTTTCCGATAAATGTCTTTGCTTTCACTTTCCTCAATCCGAAAAGACACTTTAGTTGGTCCACGCAACCCGCAATGTTGACCACGATGTGACTTTCTCAACGTTTTGATTCGCGCATTGACTTTCTTCAAAGAATCAGTCATAATCACAGTTTCTTTGCCGCGAGATGTTTGAATGATGTTGTAACGCATCTTACTTCTCCCTCTCAAGATTCATCGACTCTTCAAAAAACATATTCTTTGGATGAAATTCTTCAAGACGAGAATCAGGCATTTCATCTTCTTTTGCATGACAACGTGGACACTCTGTGCGATCTGATTTCTTGTGAATGTATTGAGTATCACATTCACAATCCCAGTATTCATCCATTGTCTTAATCATCTAGTGCTTTCCTTATCAATTGTTTATTGATTTCACGTTTGTATCCGCGTTTCCCATTCTTTGTTGAATGAGCCTTTTGCGTAGGGTTAATTTCCCAAACATTACGCGATTTCACTCTTTTATTCTGTTTTTGAATTGTCACGATCATTCCCTTTCAAAATTCCTTTGCCCCAACCCCTACGAACTGCTCTTCCTGCCATAATATCATGTGTGGCAATTGAATTTTTGTTCAATCGCCTCAATCGTCTTTTTGCAGGTGCTTTGTTCTTTTTCTTGCTCATATCTGTTATTATATCCTTAAATACGTTGATGTCAAGTATTTTTTACAAAATTCTCAATAATTTAGCATGAGAAAGCCCAAGTGTCAAATTGATTTTCATTGTTGGACGAATTTCAACACGTTTATTTTCATCTCTTCCAAAAACTAATTCAGTGTCACTTGAACCAACTGTTCCCATGTAATAAAAACCACCTTTCGACTCTGCATACCAAACAAAGTTACGGTGGTAAACAATGGCGGTAACAGGTAGATCATTTTTCATATTGTTCCTCCTTTATAATCACATTACTCCAAATTTCGTATTTGTCAAGTCATAATCGCATTTTTGTCAAACAAATTTCAACCCAGTTCTTCCGCCTTACCTCCAGCTCTTTTAATAATGTTGTTACTCCTAGTTTAATTATAGGAGTAGAAAAATTATGAATGCCGGCTATCCGCCAAGCATCCCCCTCCATCTACAAAAAAAGCCCCCATACCAAGAAAGGCATGGGGGCTTACGCTTAGACTAAGCGATTTTTATGCTTCGACAGGAATTTCTGCCTCTGTTTCCTGTTCATTGACAGTTTCAACTGCGTCAGTAGTCTCCTGTTGAACTGTTTCTGCTTTCGGACGAGTATGAGCGGACAAAGCTTCTGTTCTCCAGCGAAGAACCAACCGAAGCTCTTCCGCTTTCTCTTTGCCCTCGTCATCCTTCGTCTTGCGTTTGGCAAGAGGCAAGAAGTAGTACAGATGTCCCTGAGCAGAGAAGTTACCTCTGCAATCGCCTCTCTCGCTAGACTGCCGAGGACTGAGAATAACGCCAACTGCGGCTTTAGCCGCCCCTTCTGTCATGTTCAGGTCTTTCATGGCAAAATCAACCAATTCAGACCGTTTAACGGGTCGATTCCCCCGACGTTGGGCAAAATCAAAGATTGCCTTATAACTGCCCCGCTTGTAAGGGTTCTCATGCGCCTTACGACTCTTGTTCGTTGTCTTGCTCGTTGTCTTGTTCGTTGTCTTGCTCGTTGTCTTGCTCTGACTCATTTGGTTTGCCTCCTTTTGGCGTTTGAGTTGAGATAGAGTAGCCCTTGTTATATTCTTACTTTAATCGCATTTGATCAGATGTCAAGTGCCTATTCTCATTTTTTCTCGTGCCTTCGCGCACGCGCATATTCCTATATATACGTCCCATTTGTAAGTGTCAAAACGCACAAAATAATAGATAACTTACCCGGCTTGCAGCCGGCCGCCGGCATTAATAAATCTTTTACTCCTATTTTTAATAATGACTTACCCGGCTTGCAGCCGGCCAATAGGATTAATAAATCTTTTACTCCTATTTTTAATAATGACTTACCCGGCTTGCAGCCGGCCAATAGGATTAATAAATCTTTTACTCCTATTTTTAATAATGACTTACCCGGCTTGCAGCCGGCCAATGGGATTAATAAATCTTCTACTCCTATTTTTAATAATGACTTACACAAAAAAAGTTCCTAGTATTAGGAACTTCTTAAAAGCTTTTCAAATTTTATTAGTATGTCATATTAAAATCATGGTTCATATACGACTTTTCGATTCTTCTTGTTTGCAAAAACAATCCATCTATCAGATACGCAAGAAGCAATCGGACAGTTTTGACAACTGGTAATCGTCATTTCATTGGCATTCAAATATTGACGCAATGTTGGGAACTCATCTTCCGTAATATGAAAAATGCGCTCAGTATTCTTCTTATACTTTCCTATATTCATGAGTCACTTTCTAATTTAGATTCTTGTTCTTATTTAATACAATTAGTCTTATGGTAATGAAGGATGATTTTTCAGATATTCTGACTCTAAAGTGATAAATTCTTCATCTCCTTTACATGGATGTCCATCCAAGTAATAAGTTGAACTTTGCGTTGGGCAACTACCCAAAGAACAAATGTATTGAATTTTTGATCGAGTTACGCCATATGTTTTGGAGTAATGTGCTTTTTCTGTATCAAATTCAACAAAAATCCCCCCATACAAATCTCCTCCAATAAAAACCCCAAAACCAGTAGATAATCCATTTGCTTGGTTGGAAGCATGCCAAGCAACAAAAACTCTATCGCCTTGTTTTATCTGTTCTCCATATCGTCCTTTGATAGTTTGAAACTGAAAATTTGTATGTTGAAACCGGGCTTTTGTTTGCTTGCTTAATTCAGGCATAATCTTTCACCTTTTTCTTACGCATACGACTAATAACGCATGTACCATTAGGTTGTGCATGTTACGCATGTTACGCATGTTACGCATGTTACGCTATAGTTACAATACATGTAAAGATCTTTTTATCAAATCTTTTTATCAAATCTTTTTATCAAATCTTTTTAGATTGGAACAAATCTTTCATTTTACACACATGCGCTTAACACATTCAGTGCATAGGTTATAGCATTACGTGCATGATATTATCTAGCATGTTTACATTTGTTCATTATGTATTCCGTGTTCATATTCTGTGGACATCATAAATTAATGAACATCATACATTCAGTGCGTAAAAAAGCCCCTCTTTTTGGAGGGGCTATGGGCGTAGCTACTTCACCTTGCCAAGATCAACCGTTACAATCAAACAAAACTTTCTTACCATTAATCATAGCGAACATTGCTGGTGGATTAACGCTGGTTGTCTTGAAGTAATATTCGCAACGTTCAAGAAACTGTTCAGTAACGACTTCACTGACTGAAGATGAGATTGGTTTCCGAGTACGCTTACGAGCACGTGCCAAAGCGATTTCTCGTGCTCTTACTTTTGTAAACTTATCTTTCTCATTACATGAACTCCATCCGAATTCAACCTCCCCTGTTTCCTTGTCCTTAATTGCAACAACTACTCCAGTTGGATTCCCTTTTGGATCTCTGCTATAAACAGCCAAATACTTTTCAGTTGACGGGTTGACTTCGCTGACGGGTTCTGTTACTTCGTTCATTGTTCGGTTCCTTCTGTTTCTTTGGTTGCTGTATATGGAGACTTTGAGATTAAATATGGATATCCCTTGGGTAAAATCTTTTCAACTTCATCTAAACAAACTTGTTTTCTCGAAACAGGGTCAGAAGTATCCCAATCAATACCCAAAACGAAATCAGAAACTTTTTCAGCAGTATTATTATAAACAACTGCGTCTTGATCAAGGTCTTGATCAGAAAATGTTTTCATCAATTCAAATATTTGTCTATATTTCATGACTCTCCTGAACTTGTCTATTTTATAATATCTCTTTTTTCATTATTGTCAAGAGCGTCAATTCTTTTTATTCAGGAAATTGCAATGTATCTTGCATGATGTGTTGTCCAACTTCTTTTGCTTCAGTTGTCCACTGTCCATTTTTCATCACATACAATTTCCCATAATTGATCAAAGCTTGCATCTTTTCTTCTTGTTTTCGTCTTTGTTCAATCGTCATCTCTTTAATAGAGACACTATTCAATAACTGTTCACAAGTGTACAATTCTTGAATGGAAGCGATTTTAAGAACAATTCCAAGATCTTGAGGGAAAGATGAGTGAAGACTAGCAGATTTGGCAGGAACGAATGTAAATCTCATTCTTGGCTCCTTTTGGGTTGTGCCTCTACTACTAATATAACGTCTAATGTCTTTTAAATCAAGTCGCTTCATAAAATATAATATATTATGTCACTAATTGTTCTCATTTTTTATAGGAGTAAAAGAATTATTAAAATCTGTGTGCTGCCTGCATCTCATCTTTTAATAAAGATGTTACTCCTATAATGTATTATAGGAGTAGAAGAATTATTAAAGGCACGTGCGCTGCTGTCTCTTGGTTCCTATCCGAGAATATTTGAATGAATGTGAACACAAAAAAACCCCTCCGAAGAGGGGTTAAGTAAGGAAGAGTGTTTCCTATCAGAATCTTAGATTAGATTAGCAGTCAAATGTCTACACTCTCGTGGACTGATACGCTGTTTCCTTACTTATCAACAAAAAGTTTAAGCGCTTCAAATGTGCAAGATGCATGACACAAAGGAACACGCATTTCTTTTCCATCTTTCTTAATTGTGTAGTGATTGCCCTCATCAACTACATCAAACCTCTCTAATGTAGTGACGTTATCTTTCATCATATTTTGGACAATGGGGAGAGCATTTCTTCCAAACCGTTCATGCAAACTCTTTTGAGACATTATACAAGACCTTTACTTCAGGGTTTGAGGAAAGAATTTTGAGGAAAGAATTTTGAGGAAAGAATGCGGTAGATAACGTTTATCCAGCTTTTTTCCTTAGTCGTTTTCCAACGTTTAAAGGTTACGACAGCTATTCTATTATGGTAAGACTAGTATGATCCTAACAACCCAACTAGAAATGTTATAAGAATCAACTTACCATTTGGAATCGTCTCCGTTTGTGATTTGACGAGAGACTGTTTTTGGACTTCAGATCCTACCGCTAACCTACGCATTAGACTCCATATTACGTATTAGGTTTTCTTGTCAGGCTCTATCTTATTATACTCATTTTCCTCTAGTTTTCAAGTCAATCATTGCAAAAAGGGAAAAACTCTTTTGGAAAACAACGTGGTAAAGTGCTAATGTGTTTACAAAGAACTACTTCTTTTCTTTCATAAAAAGTAGGTTTTTTAAACACAATAAGATTTCTTCCACGAACTTTAGCAACTTTCATAGGTTTGCCATCCCATCCAATTCTTTTGATTTCCAACATTACATAATCTTCTTGGATGGATGCACAAAAAACATCACTGAATAACACCGTGTTAATTAATAAACGCTGTTTACCATGACAATAAAGATGTCTGTGAGAAACATAACTTTGTTTTGACCAATTCAATTCAAGCCAATTATCCAAATTACGTCTTCCACCCTTGATACAAAATGGGTTTCCATTTTTTGGATAAATAAAACGGATTTCAAATGGGTTTCTTGTGGAGTATGAATTTTTACGATCATATGGGAAATCAGCAACGACTTTCAATTGTGACATTTTTCATTACCTTAAATATGAAGGGCAAAAGCCTTATGAAAATTAAGTTCGCTTTATGACCTTGGTACGTTTATGTGAAGCCCTTATGGTTATTTAAAGTTCGACTTATCAAACGTACTTCAGTTGCCCTTCAAAATCATTGCTTGTTCTTGATCCAGCAAATGCTGATAATAAGTGGAAGAGGTTTGATTTTCGTCTCTCATCCTTTTGATGTTTTGACGCAGTTCATTCAATTCCATCTTATTGATTTTCTTGTTTCCTTTGCGCTGACCCATTTAGAAATCCTCCTGTTTTATACCTTACAATACATTCAATCCTAAACTTGTCAAGACTATGATTCAAAAATCATCATCATAATCTTTGGAACTGAATCCATAGTCAAAGTCATCGTCATCAAATCTATCGTTATCGTCATATTCAATGACATCATTGTCATCGTCCCATACTCCTAAAACGCTCTGATTTACGTCAGGACAACGAAAGTCATCATCTCTCATATCTCCATACATCATACGATCATCTTCGTAAGGATCTCTATCCCAATCATCCATATGGTCATTCATAATTATTCTACTCCTATTTGAATATCGTCAGGAATATCGTCAGGAATGATTTCTTCTGTGTCAATCATTTTACCACAACTTGGACATCTGATTAAAATATCACCAACTTGTTCAAGATATGAACAGTCAAGTCCAATGTGAAATCCACAATCACATTCAACGACTTCCAACTGATATTCTTCTGTTTCAACACTGTTTAACCTTTTCATTCCTTTTCCTTTGCTCTTTTTTTCCATTCAACCATTTCAGGACGGAAAATAATAAATGATGGTGCTAACGCGAAAATAAGGATATCCGAAGTTACACCATAAGCAATTAACACCATAACAAAAAACAAGAACAATGAATACAATGTCAATCGTAAACGAAAAGTCATTTAGTTTCCACTTCAGTATTTTTTACTCAACTGTAACTAGGTTGAGTATTTTTTACTCAACTGTAACTAGGTTGAGTATTTTTTACTCAACTGTAACTAGGTTGAGTATTTTTTACTCAACTGTTATTATATCTTTTCAATTTGATTTTTCAAGTTGTTTTCGAGTTATTTTCGGTTTATTTTCAGTTAAAATTATAATTTTTATTCCTAGTCTATCAAGCACTTTTTTGCATTGAGGACATGGATTTATTGGTTTAATTGTTCCATTTGCAATAACTCGACAAATTGCAATAGTGGAAATTTTATTTCCACCTTTATGTAATACTGCCATTTCTGCATGTATTCCGCCTCCATACCGAGAAAAACGAGGTCGATTACTTGCTGTGGCAATAATGTTTCCTTTTTTAGAAAATCCGATAGCAGAAACAAGGAATTTACAACGAGATTGCTGTGCTTTTTTTACAGCTTTTTTTACTATATTAGTCAATAGTGTTTATCCGTATTCACTTAATTGAAAAATTAATTTCCTACTCCTACTAAGCGCAACATCCTCCAAATAATGCTATTATTACGCTTTTTCTTAAGTTCTTCTTTCAAACACGATTGATAATTAATCACTTCAAGCGCTTCTGTAAAACTAATTGATATGCCTTTGCGAACTTTATCACTTAATTCTTCAAGTCGCTTATTCATCGTTTTTTATCCTATTTGCATAACGTGTTGTAAAGTCACTTTTAGAAAAAGTCAATTTTCCTCCACAATCATTGTACTAAATTCATTGCACAATTTGTACATTCCACCATTAGTTTCCTTAGCGGCTAAACTTCCATCAACATAAATACACTCTTTGATTCGTCCAGTGTTTTTCATTAAACGATCTTCAGAATGAATATATCCTTTTCCTGTAAGAAACTTGATAACTTCAGGTCTTGACATATTTGAAACATCCATAGTCTTTCTCCTTATTCTTTCTCGTTATAAAAACGTCCAGTGGGTCCACATGTGTATTCAGAAAAACCAGTGACTAACTCTCGTTCTTTTGAACAAGACAAAATTTCGTAATTATGAATTTGTCTTTGACCAGTAATTAAACAAATTGAAACATCTTTAAGCAAACGATGACATTCATATACCTTTTCACTACTTGAAGACCTTGAGAATTCTGCACAAGAGCATGACGTTTGAGATGGCTCAGCCAATTTACAATGGATGCAATTAACACAAAAAGGTTTTTCACAAATCTTTTCTTCTTCAGCTTGTGCTTTAATTGTTTTAATCATTCCCCATAAAATAGGAACGTCATCTTGATTTTTCGTTGAGGTTTGGATACGTCCTGCTTCAAGCAATTCAGTAACAAAATCGGCAAATTTTTCTGCTATTGTACTATCCATTTTCGATTTTCCTAATTGTTCACACACCGTTTTTCCACATGTCTTGCAAGCACCACCGTCTGAATGATATTCACATTTATGTTTTTTAAACAAATTATCTCCCCTTTAACTATACAATACATCAAAATTTACGTTTGTCAAACAGTATTGTCAAAATAAGCCGGATGAACATCTTTTGAATCCACCATCACGTCCATGTCTCTGCCCATTATTTCAGCAAGAACTTCTTTTGACTTGTGCGCTAGTGGGACACAAACATAGCAATCATTCAGTTTGTCAATTACCCTAAACCCGCTCACACCATATTCCTGAATCTCGTAGCGATTAATTTTCACGGCAAATTTTCCGTTTCCTTTGTCGATATCTCATTGTTAGTTCTCTGTGGCGCAATCGTGTCGGCGTCAATACGAACACACACGCGGCAGGTAGCGACTCCAGTGAACGTGTTGTTGTCCACGTACCAGTGGTGGTCAATGGTCTTCCCGCACAACGTCTTTTCTGCGTCGTCTGAATAATGCATCGGTCCCCGACGTTCCGTTGACTCCAGTGACCGGCACCGGTATACCGTGTAAAGACACGCCATCGCTAACCACTCCATTCTACGGACTCCCTGCGGTCGCCGCAGATGTCCACGTTCGGCTCAACAAATGGTCGCTGATCTACTTGTTGGGCAACTCTTCCCAAAACGCTGCCCACACTCGCTCTCCACCTGGTATTTCAACCAGCAGTTGCTCGTTTTGTTTGTTGGCGTCAAACAAGTCTCTACACATTAGACTGCCAACCACCTTCGCCCTGACCCAATGTTCGCTCGGGCCGTAGCCCTGGTCGATCATAACATACCGAACAATGCGCTTCACAACTATCTCCTTTCAGTCGAAGTGTGAGCTTCGGCGTTGGGCGTAAGTAACGGCCGAATGGTGTTCTCTCCGGCCGGACCCTGTTTTTCGATTATGAACGCAATCTGAGCCTCGATACCCCCGTTGTTCACATCGGTCGCGATCTCGGACGCTATATCGTGGACCACCTCGTCGAGAGTATCTTCGTCCATACCGCACGCATCGGCCTCTTGGACCAGCGTTTGTATACATTTATCTGCATCGAACATTCGTCTTTCTCCTTTGTTTACGGAACGCCAAACAAGGCGCTCCAGCTTACTCCGCTTCGCTCTGAAGCTGAGCTTGGTCCCTTAAATGCTAGTTAAAGTTTGGTGATCCGGGCGGGATTCGAACCCGCGACTCCCAAATTAAAAGTTTGGTGCTACTACCAGCTGAGCTACCGGATCATTTAGGACTACTAAGTTCCGACATTGGAGGCGATTTAATTCTCCCTGTTTCAGTCCCTTTTGTCCAAGGTAAGATATCTTCAAGAATCACCCCTATTGTCTCTTACCTATAATTACTATACCCTCTCAATCGTCAATTACAAGCAGAAATCTCCATTTCTTCTACTCTTTGCAATTCCCAATCGTAATACTTTCCTTCACGGATTTCTGCGCAAATAGGGACATAAGAAATTTCATAGTGTTCTTTGACGTTACGAATCGCCTCACCCCAAGTCCCATCGAGATGTTTAACCTCGTCTCCAATTGAAAAACCACTTGATTCATCATCGAGCCATCCTGACATCCCGTCAGACGAAACGTTCACTCCAGTGAAGTGTTTAAGAACAAGCAAACACTCACATACCACTACATCATAAGGTCTTCGAGCCGTCTTGCAAAAGGCAAAGTTTTCTGCCTCATTAGTGAACCAAAACGTCTCGTGCCCTTCGTCACTAATCCCATTAAAACGAATCAACTTGTCATCACAAATGGGATCTCCTTCTTCATCAGACTCTTTCTGAATGATGTCTTTGTGACGATTAAGAATATCCTTGATAATTGGAAGTGCTTCGTTCCATCCAGTGATTCCAGCCGGTTTGCGCCAATAATGTGTGTAGCCCATGATCGTACTCCTTTTGTTTACTTTACAATAACCCTAGAATCGTCAATTACAAGTCATTTTTTTACTTTATCAAATGTCCAATCGTTGTTTATCTCCATCCCAGTAAATTGTGTCAAAGACCAAATCATCTACAACTTGTCCAAATCCCTTTTGCAATTCTTACAAAAGAGGAGTGTTTCATAACTGGTTCCCGTCCTTGTCTTACAAATCGTTAGCTTCCGAGTTCAGTTCCGGATGAACCTCAAAGATCTTATGCAGTGCGTCGCAGACGAAACATGTCTTCATGTCCTCCGGCTCCGCCTTGTATCCCGGACAAAACAGAAACTGGCAACCGCACATCAACAGCGCTTCAGCCGCCAACGCCAACAATTCAGTAGAGTTGACTTCATTCGCCTTGCTCATTTTGCACCTCACTTTCTCCGTTCGCATTACATAGTTCCCGTGCCAGCCTTGTCGCGAGCATCGGACATCGCGACCCATGCGCGGTTCATCAGGTATTTCGACGGGTGTTGGTCGTAGATCGCTTCAAATTCGCGTGATAGAGCCGATACTTCCCTCATCAAAACTTCGATCTTGCGAACAAGTCGCTGGACATCAACACCCGCCTCAGCAGGGCTTTCTTGTGTATTCATAGTCATTGGTTTGGCAAAATCTTTCAGACATTGCTCAGTGTGTTTCATCTTTAGTCTTATGCTTGAATGGTTTGAGCTTTGTTAAAAATGAATCCTAATAACATACCATACTCTTATTCAAACAAATATCAATTCAATTTAACGAATTTTTTGAGTTTTATCGTTAGTTCCTTTTCCAAAACTAAAAAAAGATTTGACATCACCTTTTGTGATTTTAATTGAAAATTTACGTGAACTTGTAGATAGTTCTTGTGCTTCTTTTTTCATAATTTTTTCTGAGTGTCTTTCCCACTCTAGAATTAAAGCTGGAGGGACTGTTGGCACAGCATCCCATAAACCAATAGACCACATGTGTTGATTTTGTGGTCCTACCCACAACCAACCTTCGTGTTTCTCATCCCCTATTTCAAGAGTAATCTGATCAACAGACCACCCATGTTTTATTGCCCATTTACGAGCTTCATTTGATGTGTTTTTCATATATTTAATCTTTAATTGGCATACCCGACTGGACTTGAACCAGTGACCTACTGATTAGCCTACCACTATAACTTTCGTTACCAGTATTGCCCTCGGTACAAGGCGAATGCGGCTCAATACTGTTTGTGGTCTGGACTTTGTCTTCACCATAACAAGTCACTGCCGCCATATCACTGAGCACTATAGGATGTTCATCTATCGTAACATCCGCCCACGGCTCTTATACTTGTTTTAGGTGGGTGCCGTTAAGTCTCTACACGTTCCATGATTATGTAATGATCTTTTTTCATTAATCATATTTCTTATGTATTTTTCAACATAAGAAGGTGACTCCACAGTAATCAAGACTTCGCTCGGCGTTGGGTCATCTACAGGCGATTTTGCTGATGGTCTGTTTCAACCTTGTTGGCACACCCATAAAAGTCAGACTAGTTATTTTTCCACAGCTACTAGTCTCAGGCCGTTCACCGAATTTGACACCTTACAATTATAAAGTTTCCTTTATAACGCTCCTTTTTATTAAAGTCAGTTGCTCTATCCAACTGAGCTACGGGTACACATAGCGTTCTTACTTGTCTTTCTTGTCTCGTACCTGAGTTTTCCAATCCTTACGAGAACAGAACTGCCAACCTTCATTGTCAACCAAACGAAAAGCTTCCTCATTAGATACGCGCTTGATCGTTTTTCCGTTCTTGATACATTTCATTGTTTCAATCTCCTTGAAACGGTTTTGGGTACAAGTTTATAATAGCCTCTAAAAACAATTTATCAAGTTACAAAAAGAAATATTTTAATGAATTTTGCATCCTCAAGGGGAGTCGAACCCCTATCTCCGGGATGAAAACCCGACGTGCTAACCATTGCACCATGAGGACATATAAAATAATTACCAATCGTGAGTAGGAAATCTTTTTGTGTCCAATGTCAAAGCATCGCTATCAAAATTGATACCCCAACAATCAAGACTATGAGCATAACGCATAAGTTTCATTACACCAGCCCCAACACGTTTTTCAAGCTGATCCATCTCGTCTGTGTATTCAGGGACATTAATCTCACAAGGTACACGAACCAAAACTCCAAACTCATGTTCAAGAATCTGTAATTCATCCTTACACGAAGGAAGAATGACATTACACTCTTCTTCAGTTAAATGTGCAGTGGAACACACCAAAATCTTTTGAATTTCGGGACTATTCACGTCTACTTTTGTTGTCATATAAGTTTAGTTCCTATTACTCAATCACATGACGTTATCACGAATGATATCTATAAGACACTTGGATTCTTTCAAGCCTAAACCCAAATCTGTTCTCGCTTCCTTAATCGCACTAATCCATAAACCACCATCTATGAGTCTGCGATATTTAGAAAGTTGTCTCTTTGAAACAGTTACATCTTGACCATTACCAATATCAAATGTTACTGACCTCGCTTCTGTTTCTTGTCGAATCTCATTCAAAAGTTCAAGAGCTTCTTTCCTCATCGCTTTAGTGATACGATCACTGCCAATAAGAATTAAAGTAGCCAAATTCTTTGCACGTTCATTCATCGGTAAAAACTCCTTTTATTTTGAATAAAAAGCCTCTTTTGCTCTTTTGAGAAACTTCGTAAAAACTTCTTCTGCGGTTGTTTCTCCTTTACTTATCAATATAACTCAAACTTATGTAATGTCAAATCGCATTTTCATCTTTTTCTTAAGCAAAACAAATCACTATTGTTAAAGCTCAAATTTCCCCCCTGTTGAATCATATTTCCATCTTTGTCATATTTAGAAGGAAAATCAATATCAAGTCTCATGTTTCGACCACATTCAGCATATCCACTAAAATGATCTTCAATTTCAAGGTCAGCATCATATTTTTGTATAAGAGCCTTGAAATCTTCAATAAATTTTAATTTTATTTCATCTGCTGTAATCATATCAGTTTTTATCCTGTCTTTTAGGAAAAATCACTTGACTACCACCTAAACCACCCAAACTCTTCATTTGCTCATAATCAAAAATTTTTAACGCATATTGGTAATGTTCCATTCTTAATCCATTATGATAATTATCCATTTCCAAACGTCTTACATAATTTCCATGAATTTTTAAATCTTCGTCAATGATAGTTCCTTTAGCTATCACAACTTCAGCTTGAATCACTTTAAGAATGAAATCCAAATCATTAATTTCTCTTAACATCTCAAGAAAAGTGTCAACTTGAATCATAATAGAATTCCTTCTTTACTTTTACAATAACACGTTTAAGAAAAATGTCAAGAAGAAAAGTGAAAAAAGTATTGAAGTGGTAAGATTCGAACCTACAACATCGCACACTTTTGGCGCGAGGGACTGCCAATTTATCCGACACTTCAATACTAAAATTGGTCGGGCATGTAGGATTTGAACCTACGACCCTCTGCTCCCAAAGCAGATGCGCTACCAGACTGCGCTAATACCCGATAAATACTAATAAATCATTATAGCCCATTTTACTACTGTTTTCAACCCTGCAAAAACATTTCTTTTCTTTTCATCATCTCTCTTAGACTTCATCACTAAACACTTCCTTTAAACATGAAAGTTCTTTAAGCAAACTCTTAAGTTGTCTCATTTCTTTGGACAAATGTTTCTTCGCACATTCCGGACAAAAAGAACGAATGTGACTTGTTTCACTATTCCAACTTCCAAGTTGAATACTTAAAACCCTGTCACCAGCTTTAATATTCTTCTGATTACAGGTACAACAAATTCTCCAGCCAGCAGTCGTTTCAAAAAATAAATACTTCATGTCTCTCAACTTTCTTATGCAGGATCATAACCGCCTTTAGAAAAGGGATTACAACGACATATACGACAAAATGCCCTACAACCCCCTTTAATTGCTCCATAACGACGAATAGCATCAATCGCGTACTGACTACAGGATGGCTGGTATCGACAACAGGAAGACCATTTATACAAAAGAGAGATATGTCTTTGATACCATTGCAAAAATGAAATCATTGTGTTTCACCAAAAATCGTTATTTTGCATTCATGTCCCAAATGCGTGGAGGAATTAAATCAATATTCCATTTTTTTTCACCAACTGGCAATCCAAAGAAAAGCGCAGTGAAAAGAAGAATAAACAGAATAATAGAAACACAACCACAACCTCCACCATTAACAGTGACTTCTTTATCTGACATCGGTAAATCCTTTCTTTGGTTTCTATACTATAGTTCGTTCGTTGACTTTGTCAAGAAGATAAACAAAAATTTTTAAGAATATTTCCACCAATCTGCATCATCACATTCATCATGTTCATAACCAAAATCATCATCACTTAATAAAGTTTCTTCATTAAACAATAACACCTCTAAATCCTGTTGCAATTTTTCCAATTCTTTAATGAGACGCTTTCGACGTTTTTTATGTTTCTTTTTGATTTTTAAAGTAGTTGCTTGATTTATTAAATGTTCAATTTTTTCCAACATCCAATTCACTTGGGTATACACAGGATTTATGTCATCATTCATAAATGGTTTCTTCCATTAAATTAAATGTGTCAATACTATTATAGGCTTTATCAAAAAGCACATAAGGCAAGAGAAAAGACGACAACACAATCACAAGAACAATTGCGATTATAATTTCTTTTTTACTCATAATAGTCACCTCCAAGTCTCTTGTTCTCTTAACCCCAATGAAATCCCTTTTTAATAAAACTCCTACTCCTATTTCATGCGATGAATCTTTCAAGAAATATTTTCTTCAGTTCTATAAATATACAATAGTTCAATTTTAAAAAATATCAAGCTTAGTTAATAAAAAAACCTTCTGATACCATATCAGAAGGTTTTTAGCGGGTCAAAAATTCAGATAGAGCTGAATTAGTGAGTCAAAACTTCCCTTAAATAAGGGAACAAGTTTGAAAAAATAGTGTAAATCTTCAAACTTGTGGTCAGCAGGGAAAGATTCGAACTCCCTTCTTCGTCATGTTTACACTCTTAAACTGCGCAATTTGAAGAATGTGACTAACAATTAAAGCTTCGAAGACTTTAACCTTCATCTTGACGATATCCTACCATTGTAGACGACCTGCTGATGTTATTAACATACTCTCATTGAGAAACAAATCAAGAAACTTCGTCAGTTTCTTTTGCCTCGTCATCTGTCCAACGTAATCTTCCAGTTTCGTGACAATTTGGACAAATCTCTTCACCACAATTAACTTGTCCTTCCCAATCGCAATTCGTACAAGTTACATTATCCATTGTATCTCTCCTTACATTTGTGTCTTTAATTATAATGAATATCACGCAATTCAACTGTGATATTATCAAGATCGGCATGTTCACTTCATTTCGATAATCGTCATTCCGCTAACCACTCCGTTCTCCGGACTCAACTTTGTCGTTCGCAGAGACGACGATATAAGCGTGTGTTACCCGGAACGCTTCACGCACCATGTCGGATGCTTCTCGGTCAGAAATTCCATTGTTAATGTTACAATATATCAACATTAACAAATGTCAAGTCACTTTAGTAAAAATTACTAAATGTTACCAAACATAATATTTATCATGATATTTTACTAAATGAAATCCACCACGCTCTTCCATGATCTCAAGATCATCTTTATGTTTATGTGCTTCGGAATAACATGAGAATTCGTCAGCAT
>Ga0210003_1000164_pt1 | contig 58341 bp, 55 predicted proteins | sample LantaG_FD_182804 | JGI IMG/M metagenome (GOLD analysis project Ga0210003, IMG submission 182804) | Deep subsurface microbial communities from Baltic Sea to uncover new lineages of life (NeLLi) - Landsort_02402 metaG (SPAdes) (version 2) | ecosystem: Environmental > Aquatic > Marine > Oceanic >... | reverse complement strand
AAAAAAATGTAGAAAAGAACAAAAATAATTAAATCTTACGACTTGACAAAGGTCGTTCCATATCAGGATTTGGATATTAGGATTTAGAATTTAGCCCCTTTAGCATAACTGCTTATGCAATAAGAGATTGGCAATCTCATCTATTATTATGTTGCGCTGTGGTACTAATATGCCAGGTATTGCCCCGCCTTTGCCAGACGCGCGTTTGCTTTGCCAACATCGTCAATACTGCGCAGGCGACTTTGTTTGCGTCGCTGCATAAGGTTCTTAACCGTCACCGGTCCCAAACCAGGCACTCGCAGAAGTTCATAATAGCCTGCGCTGTTGGCGTTCAGTGGGAAATACTCCGGATGTGCTTCCGCCCAGGCCTGCTTCGGGTCAATATTAAGAGAAAGCCTGCCTTGCTGGTCAAAAACAAGGTCACTCTCGCCGAATCGGTATTTGCGAACAAGAAAATCAACCTGGTAAAGTCGATGCTCCCGCACAAATACCTCCGAAGCCTTCGCCGCCGCCACGCGTTCTGCCGGCAGCGACTCATCACCCAAACCCTTTTGATACGCACTGAAATACACGCGATGCATCCTTAGCCGGTTGTAGAGAGCATAAACGTACTTAACTATTTCGGCGTCGGTTTCACCGGCTGGGCCAACGATGAACTGCGTAGTCTGCTTCACACGCTCGAAGCGAGAACCCTTCGCCGTCAGGCGGCTTATCAGCTTGATAGGCGAAATAATGTCACGCAGGTAATTCTTCTTCGAAGACAATTTTGTCATGTTCTTTTCGCCGGGCGTTTCGATATTCAGTGACACCGCACTGGCAAGCGAGACCGCCTGCTCGATTGCCGCGTCGCTTGAGCCGGGAATCACCTTTAGATGAATATAACCGCGGAACTTGTATTTGTTTCTGAGAATTGCCGCCGTGGAATTCAGCCTGTCCATAGTAGCATCGGCCGTGCCCAAAACGCCGGAACTCAGGAACAGCCCGAAAACTTGGCGGCGCCTGTAGTGGTCCAGAAACACATCTGCCGTTTCCTCAGGCCCCAGGCTGCATCGCCGCACGTCCTGCTGCCGCCTAAGCGGGCAGTATTTGCAGTCGTTGCTGCATACGTTGGACATGAGTGTCTTGAACAGCACGCTTTTGCCGCCGTTCGGCAGCGTAACCGGGTATACCCAGTTACCGCTGTTGCCCCGTTTTCTTCCCTGTCGGCTGGACTCGCACGCGCACGCCAGGTCATACTGGGCGTCCTGGCTCAGTATTTCCAGCTTCTCCTGGGTACCAGGTTTGCTTACTATGCCAACCATCGGCTTTACTTCCATGACAAAACACTTCAGCCGGCGGTCCCAAAACCGACCCCGACATCCCTGAACAGCTTTTCGCCCCGGGCGAATTATACCACAGCAGCACGCCGATGGGCCAGCTAAAAAATGTACAGGCAGGCATGAAGGTGTGAAACTGGTGAAATAGACCGCAAATCGCTGGCGCAAATCCTCAGCAGGTATCTGGGCATCCGGCAAACAGTTCTAAAACAGCCAAAGTGATTTACCGAACCTGTGAAAAGGGACTTGATAAAGGTCTGTATCGGCTATTACAATACCTCCCATGAGCAGGGGACGAATGAAAGGATGCCCAGACCTGGTTCAATTTGGGATTATCTCAACAGCAGCAGGGCCGAACATGAAGCTAAGTATTGCCGCTCGCTTCGGTGTTAAGCATCCCATATCTTGTCTGGTCGACTATGTTGTAGTAGTAAACCACTGCCGACTGGTCCGGCTTCGGCTGTGCCGTGATTAAACAGATATGCTTCTTCTGCTCCAGTTCCTTCAGGCTTTGCCGCACCAGCCCGGGCTGTATTCCCAGAATATTACTCAAGCCCGGAACAGTGACACCCGTTGTGTCGTACCTCTTGTGAAAAAGGTAAGCGTATGTCAGCTTGCTCTCTGCTGAAAGCGCCGCGGTATTCAACAATTTGAAGCTGAGCCGCATGTCCCCAAAAGTAACGTACTTTTGAGCATTGACTGTTCTTTTGCGAAAAAAGCTTAAAAAGTCCGCATACAACGATAAGCTCTTAACCTTCATAACCAAGCCCCACATAACACCCAATTCACCATTCACCAGTTTCCTCACACCAATTAAAATATAACAAGTATTAGCTGTTGGAGGCAAAAACACCCTTGCCAATGCCTTATAAAGGCCATTTACGCTTGGTAGGGGCGGACCGATGCGATAATTGTTCCGAAAATGTTGCAATAAAACACGACTCTGAACCGCCATGCCTGCACATGGGCCTAACGTATGGTCGCACACCGCATAAATGCAGAAATAACAGGCCGAAAAGGCCGAGAGAGCAGAGGGGAAAATCGGTCCGCCTATGGTACTATCTTATATGTCCCCACCTGCATCGGTGTTTACGGATGCTTACGCGCCATCTCATCATACTCGGTTTCGAACAGTATCTTGTGCCTGCTTTCTTCCTGCGCCAGGGCCATCAGAACTTCCTGTGACTCCGTATCCGAGGCCATGCCCGCAAGAACAACATAAAGTCGAAATGCCGTATCTTCTTTCCTGATAGCCAGACCGAGAAGTTCCGGGTAGTCCATGTGCGAATAGTCGCCTGCATCAACCTTGTAATTGGCAATGTCAAAATCAGCCAGGTTTTCCGGTTCAGTTACAACCCTGCCTCTCTTGAGCAGTTCCAGTTCCAGTTTTGCCTTGTGCTCCAGTTCTTCTGCGGCAAAGTCTAAAATCAACTCACCCATTGCAGGATTCTCAACACAATTTGCCAGAAACCTGTAGAACTCATTCGCTTCGATTTCGCGGGCAATCGCAAACTCCAGAATCTCGTCAACTGAATCAAATCCTGCCATTATCTACCTCCCGTACTGTTGCCAAAGTGGGCAATTCCAAGAGTCTTGAGTACTTTCAATTTGTTGTCTTCGGACACATGCTTGACACTGAGAAACAGCGACCCACGCTTGTGCCACAGAATTTTCACCGCCTTGTCAAGACGGCAGGTATTCACCTGCTTTCTCCTGTCCAGCCAATGAGATTCGGCCGAATGACATCGGTCTGCCTTCTTATCATACCACCACACTTGAAAGCCGCCAAACGCCTGATATTGGCTGTCCTTTACACCCAAAAGGCAGCCTGAATAGAGCAACTGCCTAATTTGCAGCTTGTTCTCAACTTTGATTCTATGCACCTTTCAGTTCCCCCAAAAAGGCGTACATATCTTCACTTGAGATACTGCAGGTCTATCTCCTGCACGCACTGCCGCCGCTTGTCTTGAGAGCCTCTAAAATGGTCGCAACCACAGACATCTCTTGCACCTGTTCCCTGAAGATCAATGCATCCGCAAAAACCTGTATTATTATACATCACCGCCGCTGGCAGTCAACCAAAAACTACTATAAAACGTCATCTGCCCGCTTCATGCCGGACCCGCGCCAACGCCCGCTTATCCTTCTTGGCTGTTCATTACGTAGCTCCGGCACTTGAAGAAGGAATCGAAAAACGATACACTGCAATTCTACGGAACCGACATGTAATTACGGGCTTCGGTGAAGATGAGGCATCTTATGGTGATTAAACAGGAAAGACCCATGATTGACTTTGGAATTACCGAACGAAAAACAGCAGAGCTTGAGCAGCGGATGAAAAGGTGCGAACTGTTTGAGAAGGATATCGAAGAGAAGTTCGTCCGAAGTGGTGGACCGGGAGGCCAGAAAGTAAATAAGAGTTCCACCTGCGTTCATCTCAAACACCTGCCCACCGGTATGGCGGTAAAAATGCAAAAAACCCGCACCCAGAGCCTGAACCGTTATTACGCCAGAATACGGCTGTGTGAAATGCTCGAGAAAGACCTGCTCGCAGGGCAAAGCCCGCAGGCTAAAAGGCTTGCTAAAATCCGTAAGCAGAAAGACCGCAGAAGACGCAGAAGCCGGCTTTGAAACCAACACCGGAAAAATACCGCAGCCGCAGCCTCACCAAAAACTATTCCTACCAGAAAATATACAGAAATCCTCGGTCTAATTTTCTTCTCCGGAAAGTTCCCGAACCCGCTGCTTCGCTGCCTCATATTTGCCTTCTCCGAGTCGGCTAAAAATCTCCCGACCGGGGTACATCAGCCGAAACTGCCGCCGGTAAGCATCCTCAATACGAATTGCCTGCCTGTAATAACCCAAAGCCTTTCCGGCAAGCCCCAATCGCTCAGCCGACTCACCAGCGGCAAACGCAAGCCGCCCGCTCCCGGGATAACGTTCAGCCGCCGCGGCGGCGTTCTTGAACGCCTTACTCAAATACTCTCTCTGCCTCGAGCCTGCCGCCTCACCAAGCAAACCATAAACCTCAGCAAGACGCTCATAGTTTTTATAGTCAATACTGTTACGCCGCACAGCTTCCAGCAGGTTTCTCTCAGCCTCGAACAGCAGCTTCTCATCCGTCTTACCTCCGGAACGGTACTGGTTCAGATACACCTGGGCATCCATAGACGCGATAGCAGGGTTCAACCTGTCATCCTCAGCCGCATCGCCAAGCAGTTCATGCGCAGCCTCAAATCGCCTATATGCCACAGCCCGCCGAGCCTCCTTGATTTTTGCCACACTCTTAGCCGTCGGAACCAACCCATACGCCAAAGCCCACCATAACACCCCAGCCGCACAAATAATCACCCCTGCCCGAACCCCAGCACCCGGTTTCCATACCACCGCCTTCCGACCAATCCCTTGCAGATGCAGCCCTATAAGGCAAGCCAACAAAGCCGAAAAAGCCGTAAGCACGCCAGGTTCGAATATCGCGAAATCTACCAGATTATGAATCAGCAAACCAATAACCCCACAAAACAAGCCCGCAACCACAATCTCGCCCTGCCCAATGCCCTTGACATCACCGGCAAAAGCAAAACATGCGAAACCCACCGCGAACACTGCCGTCACAAGCACATACAGCATTACCGCCGCCGCCTGTTTCTCCACAAAAGAAGCTGTCGCCGGTATCTTCAGCACCATAGGCCGCAAAACCAACAGACCCAAACAAATCACAACACCGAATGCAACGACAATCCGCCGGTATGCCAAAATCCCCGAATCCCCCGCCTTTGGGGCAACCGGCGCTGTTGCGAAAACAACTTTCCACAGGGGAACCAATATTATGCCCAGAAACCCCAAAAGCCCTAAAGGCCCATACTGCGTCAATATACTAAGCAGAAAATTATGCGGGTCCGCCACAGTCTCCAGTGCACCCGGCGTCTTGTAACGCGGATAGTAGTGAACGAAATTGCCCGGCCCCACCCCGGTAAGCGCCTTGTCGGCACACATTTGCGCCGACGCCCGCCAGTACTGCCACCTCACCAGCATCGAGTTGCCCCCCGGCAATCTATGTTTCATCGAGCCGTACCCAACAACCACAATCCCTCCTGCCACTGCAAGCAGCAGGCAAAAAACAACCAAAGTCTTTCGATGCCTCCTGAGAAAACTGCCGAACAGAAGATACCCGCCAAACATACACATAGCAGCCAAAAACCCGATAATAGCCCCTTTGCTTCTGGTAATCAAAAGCCCGAAGACCACAACAAACCCAGCCGCTCCCGCAACCACGGCTCTTGCAGCCCACGACGTGTCGGATTTGCGATTTCGCAAAACATTCACAAAAAGAACAATTGCCGCAAAAGACGCCAGCAGTGCAAACGAGCCGGCCGAATTGCTCGTAGTAAAAAAACCGTGCACGCCCTGTGAAAAAAGCCTGTGCTCGAAAAGCATATGATCGAAGCTATTATACGCAATGCCAAGCGGCTCAAGCATCGCCGGGGGGTTCTGCTGATATTGCTGAATCATCATTTTATTGGTGTAGAAAAACTGCTCGCTGCACTGATACGCCCCAACCACGCCCAATGCCGCCACGCATACCAGGACAACCTTGACGCGGGCCTTCGAGTCTAATATCTGCACTAACATAACAACCATCAGAATCGGTGCCAGCAGCATCTGAAAGGAGTCTAAGGCCGCTCTTTTGTTCGCAGCCGAAAGACCGGCAATGACCGCAGCGATTATGAACACACAAAGACCCGGCTCAACCCACGTCACACGGTAAATAACCCTTTTGCAGCAGAAGCTCCAAGCCAGCCATATTACCAATAAGCCTGTCAACACCGCTGAAATTGTCAGGCTGTAGATGTTGTTACCAGGATTGTTCAATTGATTGAGCGATTGAACCACCGGCATCTCGATGACGGTCGCCCTAAGTGCCATGATGCAAAGACACAAGGCCAATATGACATATTCAAGAACAACCAGTCCCTTGCTCTTGCGACAAACCAGGTTAGTCTCCATTTTTGTCATTTTTGCCGGTGCTTTCGAGAATGGCGACGATTGCCAGGACCATAAACGTCTGGATTAGGATAAGAATCGCCCCGACTGAATTAACCTGGTACAGAAAAATCGCGCTTAACCCTGTAGCCAGCGTCGCCAGATACAGTGTCAGAACGGTTTGAGTATCGCTAAGACCGCGCCTTTTCAGACGATGCGAAAAATGCTGCGTGTCACCGACAAAAGGGCTTTTGCCCTGGCGTATACGCAGCAGCGTAACGCTCATAAAATCATACAGCGGAACCGCCATAACGATAATCGGAAGCAGAACCGGATACCATCTGCCGCTTACCGCCTGCTGATAATAAGTCGTTCGCAGCGTGAAAAACGCCACGAAAAAACCAACCACAAGAGACCCCGCATCCCCCATGAATATCTGCGCAGGAGGAAAATTGAACACCAGAAAACCTAACAATGTACCAACCACTATCAGGGCCAACCCACCAACAAAAACCTGCCCGCTCATAGCCGCCGCCGTAAACAGAATACCACATGCTATGACCGCAACCCCTGCTGCCAGGCCGTCCATATTGTCCAGAAAATTGAATGCATTGATAATCACAACTATCCAAATTGCCGAAAGAATCGACGTTATTATCCGGTTCTCGATAAAGAACTCCACCCTGGTCTCGGCAAAGCCCGCAACAATCACTGCCACCGCGAACTGAACTGCCAGTTTCACTCCAGGGCCAAGGTGTTTCTTATCGTCCCAAAGGCCCAGTGCAAACAAACAAAAAGCACACACCACGATAATTACAAGCTCGTGCGACCTGGCCAAAAAGTCTGCCGGGTTAATATTAACCCTGTCAGCCAACTCCGCAACTGTTGCGTGGCTGCAAAGCACTCGTATCGATACGGCCCCTGCGATGATTATACTCGCCAGGGTAATAAATATCGCGATGCCGCCGCCGAGAGGGACCACACGCCGGCTGAACCTGTCTTCAACCGGCTTTGAAACAAATCCGGCGCGGGTTGAAAATACTTTGACAACAGCCGTCAAAACCACGCAGATAAGAAACGAGCCGGCCAACAGGCCTGTTGCCATTATAGTTAATGTTTGAATGCCCATGCTCCTTCCTGGATTATGTCACCTGGTTTATAATGACATCAATGCTCGATTCTTCTCAACTGCGTGATAAGTTTTGTCCTTACTTTTTCGAAAAAATCAAAATAACACTGCTGTTTGTAATCGGGATATGTGTATTCGAAACAACGCCACCTGCCCTTATCGAAAAACAGCGTGACTTCTGCATATATTTTTCTGCCGATGTATATACGATGAGAATAGTTCTTTGTTGTCGCCAAAATCAGCTTCGAAGGCTCGATAATACCGGGATCCAGGTTAACCGGCCTGGACACGTGACCGCCAAGTTCGGCGGCGAGTTTCCGCTCCAGCCTGTTTGTTTTAAGTTTGATCCTGGCAAGTCTGCCCGGGTCTATCAGCTTTTCCAGACTGACAAACTGTCGCAGTATCTTGTCGCCTGTCTGCTCTTTGTAATACTCGGTCTGGTCAAACGCCCAGACGTCACTCACAAAATCGGCCTTGCCGAAACGCCCTTCAATTGCTTCCAAAGCGATATTCAGGCAGTGATAATCAGCCGCAAGGATTGCGACTATCAGCTTGACCGGTTTGGGTTTCTTCAGCTTCCACATTGGCAGTCCCAGTCCGGCAACCTACGGGTTCAATTGGTCTTTCAGCATATTCAGGATTTCAATACTTTTCTCGACGGCCTGTGCAATGAGCACGTGTTCGCTTTGAGATTCGCCCCTTGGCTTGATTTCCACTTTCCCTTCTGCGACCGACCTCCTGCCCACCGTAATTCGCACGGGAATTCCTATCAAATCGGCGTCTTTGAACTTCACACCGCCTCTCAGCACCCTGTCATCAAGCAGCACGTCAACGCCCCGACCGCGCAATTGCTCGTAAATGTCTTCGGCGGTATTGGCAACATCCGCCTCGTCCTGGTTAACGCATGTCACCAGTACCTCGAAAGGAGCGATGCTTACAGGCCAGATAATACCGTTTTCATCGTGGCCCGTTTCAATGGCAGAGGCAAGAATGCGATTTATCCCGATACCGTAGCAGCCCATAAGGCAGGGCTGTTCATTGCCGCTGTCATCGAGGAATTTCGCGCCAAGCTTCACACTGTATTTGGTCCCAAGCTTGAAGACCTGCCCAACTTCAATGCCACGTTTGAACAGAAGCCTTTTCCCGTTGTGACTGTCACCATCAACGGCATTGCGAATATCCCTGACCACGACATTATCTCCGGTAAGCGGAAAATCCCTTCCCGGCACAACGTTCTTAACGTGATAGTCGGTCTTATTGGCGCCGGTGACTCCCACAGCCATTGCCGCAACGGCATGGTCGATAAACATCCTGTCAACGCGACCGCGCAGCTCCATCGGTCCGGCAAAACCGACCTCAGCGCCGGTCACTTCTTTAATAGTCTGCTCGTCGGCAAGTTCTACGTGTCTGCCGCCAAGAGCCTGCGTCAGCTTTTCCGGATTCAACTCGTGGTCGCCACGAAGCAATGCGACAACCGGCTTTTCATCCACAACATAAATAAGCGTTTTTATCATCTCTTCGGGCTTGGTTTTCAAAAATGAGCAAACCGCTTCGATAGAACCCACGCCGGGCGTGTGTACCTGCTCCATGACGCCGATTTCAGAATCGGCCTTTTCTTTTGCTGGCGGGTCAACGGCGGCGCTTTCCAGGTTCGCAGCGTAAGAGCCGTCCTCGGTGTAGACGATGGTTTCTTCCCCCGATTCGCACGGGACCGTGAACTGGTGCGAACCGGAACCGCCCATCTCCCCGGATTCGGCCTCGACGATGACATAGTCGAGACCGCACCGTTTGAATATCCGGCAGTAGGCATCGTACATAACTCTGTAAGTCTCTTCCAGACTCTCGGCAGAAACGTGGAAACTATATGCGTCTTTCATTATAAATTCACGCGAACGTATCGCCCCGAAGCGAGGGCGAAACTCGTCACGAAACTTAAAGCTTATCTGGTACAAATTCATCGGAAGCTGCTTGTAGGATTTTATTTCACCGGCAGCGATGCTCGTCACCACTTCCTCGGCCGTAGGAGCCAGAACGTTCCATCGCCCGTGCCGGTCCTTGAATTTCGCCATCGTCTCGCCATAGTCAACGTCTCTGCCCGTCTGCTGCCAAAGTTCGATTGGCTGAACCGACGGAGTCAGAATTTCCTGTGCGCCGGTTCTGTCAATCTCCTCGCGGACGATATTAATAATCTTCCGCAGGCAGCGCCACCCTAACGGCAGGTATGTATAGATGCCGCTCGCCACTTTGCGAATCAGGCCCGCCCGCACCATCAGTTTGTGACTGATGACTTCGGCATCAGCCGGAACCTCTTTGACCGTCGGTATAAACATCCGGCTGTATCTCATAGTCCATCCTCTAATATCGAAACAAATTCTTCAACTCAGCAGGGACTCTTTATAGCCCAAACCATACCGCCTTGCAAGTCCAAAACACCGCCCCAACCCGTCAACGCCGCCGCTTCCTTCTGATATCCGCCGTATTAAGTACCCCTTAGCAAAATCGCCCAAAATAGCTTTTGCAGTCTTGCCGCATTCGGATAAAATCATTTACCGTTGTCATAATAACGAGCTGGCGAAATAATGAGCCATTAACCAATATTCTGCAGGCATTCGCCACCTCGCAGGCAGCAGAGACCGCCACATGAACAAAGAACTCGAACAGCACGTTATGCCGGGCAAACCATCAGACCGTATGACACGACTGAATCTTACTCGCGGCAAACGCCTCGGCAAATATCGTCTTGCTAAGTGTCTTGGTGTGGGAGGTACCAGCGAGGTCTGGAAAGCCATGGACACTGTCGAGGGTATGTGGGTCGCGCTGAAAATACCCCTGATGGACGTCAACGGAAATCGCGACAACCAGGCATTGTTTCGTGAGATTCGTCTCGTTTCGAAACTCAGACACAGGCATATTATGCCCATCAAAAATGCCGACATTATTAACGGCCACGTTGTGCTGGCAACCGAACTGTCGGTCAGAACCCTCGATGACTGCTCCAGGCCTATGTCCGTGCGACGAATCTTTTACATAATTGTCCAGGTGCTTGACGGCCTCGCCTACGCCCATCGAAATCGAATGGTGCACTGTGATGTCACGCCCGGCAACATTTTTCTCTTTCCAAACGGCCGTGCGGCACTGGGTGACTTCGGAATCTCGCTCCAGCTCAAGGGCAGGATGAAAACTGTCGATGACTACGGCACGCCCGGTTATGTCGCACCTGAACAGGCTTACGGCAGACCGACCGTTCGCAGCGACTGTTTCGCGGTCGCCCTTATTCTTTATGAATTCATCACCGGCACTTTGCCCCGCTGGCCTTTCCGCTGGCCCTTGAGAGGCCTCAAACGCCTTAGAGAAAGAACCAATGCCTCGATAATAAAACTCATGAGAAAAGCCTTGTCTGTCGAGCCGGAAAAACGTTTCGAAGATGCCCAACAAATGCTTAACGCCCTGCTCCAGGCCGCACCGAAGGATTGGCAAAAAAAAGCCGCTTCGAAATCGGACGGCAGGACAAAACTCGACTGGCGCCGGATGCGACGCGAGGCCTTCGTAAAACGCTACGAAAAGCTCTTCCCAAGTCTTGTCCGATGCACAACATGCGGTGAGCCGGTATCCGAAGTAATGTCAATTTGTCCCTGGTGTGGCAGCAGCGACAATCGATTCGAATACACCACTGCCTTTACTCATATTTGTCCCCGCTGCGCAAAAGGTATTCTGCCCGAATGGAGATTCTGCCCCTGGTGTTATGGGCCTGGTTTTGATGCGCCGAGTCAACACCGTTCGGCCACTGTGCGATATTACAACAAATGCGGGCATTGTGGCGGAAAACTTATGCGCTTCATGCGCTACTGTCCCTGGTGTCATCGAAAGGTTCGTCGGCCATGGCAGCTCAGACCATTCCCTGAAGTATGTGCCAAATGCGGCTGGTCCGTCGATTCGGCTTTTTGGACTTACTGCCCCTGGTGCAGGACAAGCCTTGTTTGAAAAACTCAAAGGAGTGAGAACTATTGAACGACTCGGTATTCCAATCCGGCAAAATCATGGCCGATGGCCTCTCGTTCAGTTGGGCCGCCGCCACTGATATAGGTAAGCAGCGACAGGAAAACCAGGACGCCTTCTTCGTTGAGCCGGACATCGGCTTGTTTCTCGTATCAGACGGAATGGGCGGCCACAGGGGAGGCGCCCTTGCGGCAAATATCGTTGTCGAAGATCTGCCCGTCATGATAGAGACCTCGCTGGCAAAACTGAAGTCACGAAAAACTAAGCCCGTCTCGGCTCTGCTTAAGAAGAACATCATCGAGCAGAACAGGCAACTGCGAATGGAAGCCTTCAGCAAAACCGGCTACAAAGACATGGGTACTACCGTGGTGCTGATGCTGCTGCGAAGCCGGCGATGCTATATCGCCAACCTCGGTGACAGCAGAATATACCGTTTTCGCCGAGGCCGCTTGAACCAGCTCAGCAAAGACCATTCCGTTGTTGCTGAACTCATCAGCAAGGGCCAAATCCAGCCGGAAGACACCGAAAACCACGCCGCAGCCAACCAAATCACGCATTATATCGGCATGGAAGAAAAGGCTGTTCCACACGTTCGCTCCTTTGCTCTTGCCCAGGCCGACCGTCTGCTCCTGTGCACCGATGGCCTCACAGGGATGCTCAGCGACACCGATATTGCCGCCATCTTGCGAACCGTCCCCAAAGCCGATATAGCCGCCAAATCGCTCATTGATGCCGCAAACACCGCCGGCGGACATGACAACATTACCGTCATCCTCGTCGACTGGTTGCCGCCTCCCGCCGGCAACTAAGCAAGGTGCAACCCGCCAAGCGGCAAATGATACTTGCTGCTGTCGGTCAAATCCTCTGCCGCAAAAGCCATATTTCACGCGTTGGTAAGCTCAGTCAGCCGGGCTGATGCGGATGAGCACCACGCCGTGGGGGCGGACGGCAGCGATGAATTCGGATTCGTATTGCCCGATATCCTGCTGACGCCAGAGGTCACGCACACGCTGCGGCCCGCCGATGCTCAGGTCGGACCATCTGACAGTTACCGGGTTGGTCATTACCGCGTCTCGATTGAGCAGTCCCACGGCTTTTGAACCGTCTTCGAGGTTCTTTGCCCACACTTCCAACTCGCCTTCTTTGCTGACGAGCGCCGCCTGGATGCAGAGCGGGTCCTGATTGACCGCCAGAACCTCATCGTTAGTGAGCAGCCCTATTGTAAAGGCATCCAGCTTGTCCAGCGGACAGCCTAACAGCAGCGGTGCCGACCAGAGACACCACAGGCTTATATGGGTGTATTGTTCGTCGGGTGTCAGCCTGGTGGGGTGCAGTTTTTCGCCCCAGCCGACGTTCCCGACAACGAGCATATCCGGGTCGTTGTAATGGCCTGGCCGCTGATAGGGACGCCAACGCTCGTGCCCGTTCATGAAATTCATAATCCCCTGTGCTTTTCTCTCCGTCTTCGGGTGGGAGTCCCACACGTCTGTGATGTCACCGGTGGTGCGCCAGCAGGTGGCGTATCTGGCGAAGGTCTCCACGTCCTTGAAGGGGGCGGCGTTCGACATAGAGAAGATGATGTCACGCCCGTATTCACGGAGCGATTTTGCGATTTCCTCGACGTGCGGGATGTCATTGGGTTTCCAGTCATACTTGACGTAATCAAGTCCCCATGCCGCCCATTGGCGTGCGTCGTTTGCCAAAAAAGAATACTTGCCGAAGTGCCGTTCCCCCTTTGTGTCGGTATTTGGGTCCCATGAACCGTCTTCGTGGTCGCTGGTGCCCCCGATGCGACTGCCGTAGGAGTTGGTCCAGGGAGTCGAATACACCCCGAACTTCAGGCCCAGAGAATGAATCTCATTACAAAGCTTCTGCATGTCGGGGAAAATTTCGTTGCCCTGGATGCCCTTGAATGGGCCGCCCCGTTTGCCCTGCCAGCCCTCATCGATATTGATGTATGTCCAGCCGTGGTTGATAAGGCCGGAATCGACCATACCGTGCGCAGTCTGCAGGACTTTTTCCGCTGTCACCGACGCAGCCCAGCAGTTCCAACTGTTCCAGCCCATGGGCGGCGTAAGCGCAATGGTGTCACCAACGACGATACGCAACTCGCGTGAAATGCGGCCAAGCGCATTTGCAGCGGTCAGTTTGACAGTGTAGGTGCCTTGCTTGTCGATTTTGCCGGTGATTCGGCCGGTTGCGCCGTTGAGCACGCAACCTGCCGGGAGATTTTCGGCGCTGAAGGTCATGGGGCGGTCGCCGGTTGTGCGTATGGTAAACAGCAGCGGTGAGCCGGGCCGTACGCCGAAGACTTTCGGGCCGTTGATTTGCGGTCGCGCCGGGGCTTTGGGCGTAAGAATGTAAGAGTCGCCGATTTTGGGATAGTAGAGCTGCCCCGCATACATGGTGGTGTCGGCTGCAAATACAAAGGCCAGGAGGATGAAAATTGTAATGTACAGATGTTGTCGAGTAGGCATAATATGGTTCCTTCATTTAGGTTTAATTTGTTTTCTCTGTTCCTTTTGCCTTTCGGTATCAAGAGCAGAACATAACTGCTGATTTTAACCTGCAATTGCAGGATGTAAAGGACTAATTGGGATAGGAAGGTTTACCCCGTTAGAAAGAAAGCTCCGCCTTTTCTAACGGGTTTTACGAAGGGATTCAACGGGGAAAATGTGCTGGTTTATAAAACGGCATTGAAACTTACATCTTTAATGGAAATTTTAGAGAAAATCCGACCCGATTCAACGTGAAAAGAACGAGAAAAAAGAGATAGCATCAACACTCAAAGCTATTTTGCCCTGCGGTTCCTTCGTAAAGCTAAACTACCCCAATGAGGCAATATCCTAATTCTCCTCTCCTCCGGTTTTACTCTAACCAGTGGTCGGTAAAGATTTTCAAGTCAGGCCAATTGACGTCGCCGCTCTTATCGAGGTCTGTTTTGCCACACCAGTTCGGGTCACCGCAGCCTACATCCAGCCATCGTAAGGCAAATATGCCATAGTCACGAAAGTCAACAGTGCCTATACCGTCGAAGTTTGCCAGCCCACGGATAATGAACCAAAAATCGAAACCCCTGTTATAAGATTCTTGAAAAATATCATCATACCAGTCCTCTTCCGACGCGCAAAGTTCAAATGTAAGTGTTTCGCCCGCTTCAACCGGTACAACAATCGGTGCCGGAGCACATGGGTCGATTTGAGCAATCAACGACGCTCCTCTCCATAGCTTAAGGTGATAGTATTCAGCATCGCCTGGGTCGCCACCGACAAGGACCCGGAGATCTAAGTCCAGCTCGCTGCTGGTTGGATAGGACTCGGAAGTACCCACAACGATTGTTCCGCTTAGTAAGCCATTGGCATCTCTACAAGAAATCCCCCAGCAGACTTCACAATAAAGCTCGTCCATGCAGAAACGACCATCTTGCCCGGCAAGAGCCATCCACCCGCGCAGGTGCCCCTTATCTGTTGTTACAAGCTCGACCGATGACTGTACCCAGGGCTCCCCACAGATAGATGGTTCCATACCCTCATTGTAAGCTGGCCCGTCAATCACGACCGTTGTTCCGCCCAAGTCGGTATGCGCTGTCGCCGTGTAGTTTACTGTCAAGGCCACCGGTGCATACCCCACATTTAGAAGCCAGGCGTATTTTAGATCATCGTTGGTGAGATCATGGTAGCTAATGGCCGGCTGTCCCGACGGCAGGATCGCCATGCTGCTGTACCAGCCCACGCTGCCAGTGCTATCCACGGTGGTGATCTGCCAGGTGCTGCCGTCGTACCATGCGTACTTGAGATCCTCGTTCGTGAAGTCGAAGTAACTGATGGCCGGCTGTCCCGACGGCAGAATCGCCAGGCTGGGTGACACGTCCGCGCTCTTCGTGCTATCGACGGTAGCCGTCTGCCAGGTGCTACCGTCGTACCAAGCGTACTTTAGATCCTTGTTCGTAGCGTCGTAGTAACTGATAGCAGGGTATCCCGACGGGAGGATCGCCAAGCTGGTCGACACGCCCACGATCCCCGTGCTATCGACGGTAGTCGTCTCCCAGGCGCTGCCGTCATACCATGCGTACTTTAGATCCTTGTTCGTAGCGTCGTAGTAACTGATAGCAGGGTATCCCGACGGCAGGATTGCCATGCTGGTGTGTTGGCCCACCCACCCCGTGCTATCGACGGTAGCCGTCTCCCAGGTGCTGCCGTCATACCAGGCGTACTTCAGATCGCCGTTGGTACTGTCCAAATAACTGATGGCTGAATAGCCTGAGGGGAGGACTACCAAACTGGTGTATGACCCCACCTGACCGTTACTATCGACTATCGTGCTCTGCCACACATTGCCGTCGTACCAGGCGTACTTTAGATCCGTGTTAGTGAAGTCCCAGTAGCTAATAGCTGATTGGCCTGATGGCAGGATTGCTAGGCTGGTGTACCACCCTACGTTGCCTACGCTGTCTACGGTGGTTGTCTGCCAAGTGCTGCCATCGTACCAGGCGTACTTGAGATCCTCGTTCGTGAAGTCGAAGTAACTGATGGCCGGCTGACCCGACGGCAGAATCGTCAGGCTGGTCTGTCTACCCACGTACCCAGCGCTGTCAACAACAGTGATGTCCCAGAAATCGACTGCCGCAGCCGGACTGACCAAGCAGCCAATCATCAAGAATACCCATAGCACTCGCACACTGAGTTTTCTTAACGATAGGCTCTTTTTGTAAGAATTGTCCGCTCTCATACTTTTTTCTCCTTTCTGATTGCGGCGCACTAAAACTGATACAAACCTAACTTACAGAGTCCCATAATAACATACAAAGACCGTTAAAACAAGCAAAATCTGCCTGTTTCTTAATTTTCCGGGTCTAACCGAGTCTCTAAGTCTTTACAGCACGATAGCGACCGTATTGGAGGGGATACTTTCACCGCCAACATTAACGGCTTTTACTCGATATTCCAGTTGCGGGCCGCGAGGCTGGTTTGTAAGCGAGGTTTCGCTTTCCATAGCGATACCGACCTGCGCCCATACTCCGAATTCACCGCCGCCTGCGGGCTGCTCGCGCCGTTCGATGATATAGGTTCTGACTGTACCGCCTGAACCTCTGGCAGGTGCTTTCCAATCTAAAAACAGCGTTCCCGCCCCCTGAATAACTGATTCAAGGTTTCGAGGCTGGCCGGGAGGTGTACTTGGCTGCGGTGCCGATTTCGGGCCCCAGCCGATATATTCGAGCTTTTCACCATCATTGCCGACATCGACTTCGGATTTCTTCAGTTCGGATCTCATGGTTTCTTCGAGTGTGGCAAGTACTGCATTTTTCGCCTCGGTCGCTACCTGAGCAGCGGCCATCGCATCCGTTTGAGCGTTCCTTGCGGTGTAATAAGCGCCGTAGGCCGTACCTAACGCCGGTATGTCTGCACTGGGGAAATCGGCTGCATGGGCTGAATAACCTGCCATCATGCTCATAGCCAGAGCCGAAACATCTGCTTCTGCTTTAGGAAATTGTGCTATTTTTCATAAACTCCTTAAAATTAAGAAGTTATATTGCATTTCCCCGCCTTGACGGGCCTGTAAGTATCCTTTCTTAGCGGCTAAGTCAATTGACTTAATCATAAAGTAAATTGACCTGACCGTAAAGTAAATCCACTTAGCCATAAAGCAAACTTACTTTGTCGCAAAGTAAACTGACTTAGCCATTGTTCCAATTGACTCAGCGACAAAGCAAACCGACTTAGCCGTAAAGCAAATCTCCTTTGCCATAGAGTAAACCGCCTTAGCCGCAAAGTCAACTCACTTTTCCGGCTCCTTTGGCAGTGCAGGCTGAATAACACCTTTCCCGAAGCTCCGCATAATTCGTTACCTCCTTACACACCCGGTTCCGTTCTGGTCTGGTGGTTAGCCTTTGACCAGGCTGGATTGTCCAGCTTGCTCACATCAGCTTGCTTGGCGCTGCTCATTTTTGAGGCTCCCTTATTGATGAAGATCGAATTTTGTAATAACATTCTGCTCGGCGCCGAATAAACCAAATGTTCGATTTCTGCTTCTTTCCAATACGATTCGGGATTCATGATACCGAAAACGGGCGCCGATTGCAATATTATCGTCTGACAAGGTTCGTTCCTTTGCCTTTTCGAAGCCCAATAAGACGCCCCTGGTCAAATTACAGCTTGCACTCGCGCCCGCTCGCCCGTATCATTGGGCAAACTTATATCTCAAGGAACAGATACGTACGGAGCCAAACAATGTCACATAAGTTTATAAACGAAATCGAACCCGGTGAAACGGTCAATGATATTTATGTGGTTAGTCAGCCAATTCTCCGAAGTACAACACGAGGCGACCTCTACATAGCCATGTTTCTTTCGGACAGAACAGGGCAAGTCAACGGTCGAATGTGGCAGGCAACCGAAACCATCTACAAGGCCCTGCCCAAACCCGGCTTTATCCACATAGACGGAAGAAGCGAACTTTATCAAAATAATCTTCAGGTAATCCTAAACAATATCAGCATTGTCGATGCCGGGCAGGTGTGTCTTGAGGATTTTCTGGCCAGGACTGAAAAGGATACCGACGAGATGTTCGAACGGCTCAAGAGCATCGTCGCCACCATAAAACATCCCCAGCTAAAGGCACTTGTCGATGAATTCCTCGCTGACACCGAACTCATGGATAAATTATGCAACAGCCCCGGCGGAACCAGTCTTCATCACAACTATCTCGGCGGACTTTTGGAGCACATCTCCAACATGCTCGAAGTAGCGGCCGCCATACTGCCGCTATACCCGAATGTGCAGAGAGACCTGGTACTGACAGGCATATTCCTCCACGACATCGGCAAGACCAAAGAGCTTACATACGACATGGCTTTTTCATACACCGATTCAGGCCAGTTGATGGGGCACATCACATTAGGCCTGATGATGATAAACAAAAAAGCTGACGCCATGGCTGCCAAAGGTAATCCAATCGACAAGCTTATCATGGATTCTCTCGGTCATATCATCCTGGCGCACCACGGCCAGTACGAATTCGGCTCTCCAAAGCTGCCCGCCACACCGGAGGCCTTTATGGTCTATTACATCGACGACCTCGACGCCAAAATCAACATGGTGACAAAGACCATCGAAAACGACCCCGGCGATTCCGACTGGACACCCTGGCAAAAGGCCCTGGAAACCCGCTTGTACAGGAAGCGTCTCGAACAGCCCCCGACCGAACACCCGCAATCACAACCTTAATACTATAGTGCAACATAATAATAGATGAGATTGCTAATCTCTTATCGCATAAGTAGTTATACTAAACGGGCTAAATTCTAAATCCTAATATCCAACTCCTAAACAAACTCTAAATTCGAATTACCAAAATTCTAAACAACAACGGTCGGCCAATCAGTGTTTTTGTTTCGAAAATTCGGATTTCGAACATTCGATATTGTTTCGGATTTAGGATTTAGTGCTTCGGATTTTAACGGAAAATAAAGACTTTGCATCGCTAAGTTGCGCTGTAGTATTAGGGCCTGCTCTTATCAGCAGAGCCATTGCCGGTTTTATGCGAGCCGGTCGGTACCAAAACGTGCAGTATTCGCTTGTATAATGCCTTGTTACCGGCTGGTTCTGCGGCCCGATTTCAGTTGGCTGTGATTTTGCAGGCGTATCGGGCAAAGTATTGAGGTAAGACTATTGACAGAAAGTGGCTTCTTATTCATAATGGCCGGACAATTTAGCCGAAGTGGCGGAATTGGCAGACGCGCGGGATTCAAAATCCCGTCCTGGCAACAGGGTGAGGGTTCGAGTCCCTCCTTCGGCAGTGGCGTTTTTGAGCGAAAAACCGCTTTTGTGGTTAGAAGTACAGACAGGCAAGTGATTGGCTGCCGGATGATTTGAAACCAATATATGCCAACCTCGCCTCCCATTCCGGCTGGCCAATAAAATAAGAGCAATAGTATCTTAAACAAAAGGGGGAAATATCGATGTCGGAACTTGAATTTATAAAACTTGAACAGGTTAATCTCAAGACTCACCCCATTTATAATGAAAAATGGGTACAGGAAAAGATTGCAGATGACCCATCCATTTTAGGGCTTGGCGACTTAATATTACTTAACAAACAATTAATTCAACCCAGTGATGGTCGTCTTGATTTATTGCTCTATGACAGTGACAATGAGGAAAGATATGAAGTTGAACTTCAATTAGGTAGAGTTGATGAGAGTCATATCATAAGGACTCTTGAGTACTGGGATATTGAACGAAAACGATATCCTCAGTATGACCATATAGCGGTTATCATTGCTGAAGAGATTACCGGCAGATTCTTAAATATTATTAGCCTGTTCAATGGGCATGTACCACTTATTGCCATACAGATGAAAGCCTTAAAATTCGGTCAAAAGATTGCACTTGATTTCACAAAAATTCTTGACCGGATGGAGCTTGGGCCAATCGAGCCGCCTCCAACTCCTACAGACCGCTCATATTGGGAAAAGAAAGCCTCACCAGACACGGTAGCAATAGCAGATGAGGTGCTGAAGCTTATCCGTACTTTCGCTCCTGATTTTGAGCTGAACTATAATAAAGGCTACATTGGCCTGATGGAAGACAAGCACGTGAATAATTTCGCGTATTTTAATCCTAAAAAGAAAGTTCTTCGGCTGAACATTAAGTTATCAAGAAGTGAGCAGCTTGAATCGCAACTTGATGAAGCTGGTCTGGAAACGATAGGCTACAGCAAGACCGGGCGTTACAAGATACGACTACATAAGAAAGATATAGAGAAAAATGCTGATTTACTCACTAAGGTACTACGAGAGTCCTATGGCAAAGCAATGGAGTGAGAAAGCCTAAATGCGGCTGCCCAACAGAATAGGAGAAAGTTATGAAGAAGATACGTGGCAAAAAGGGGATGTATTTAATTTATCCAACTAATGGCACTGGTCTTGTTGAAGATTACAAATGGGAGAAATACTTGGACAAATACCCGGATGTCCTTCTAAAGCAGATTAGGAAGGACCTGTCGGAACGCTTGCCCAAGCTCAATGAAAAATTCAATTACAAATCCAAGTATTTCGGCTATTGCGTCAAGGATGAAAAAGACAAATTATATATTTTCGTCCAGAAGAACGATTTATGTATCCTTTTAGACATAAGTCGGGATTACGAAGAAGAGATTCGCAGTGCTGGCTTTGAAATTCGGCATTGGCATAATTTCCAGGGAAGACATGGCTGGCTAACCGGCTGGTACGTTCCACATTCAACAACGAATGTTCATGTTGTCATGAAATACCTTCTTAGGGCATTTGCAGCCGAGTCCTTCCTTCGGTAGTTCGATTACGAGTTGCACTTACGTTTTTGCCGCTTGATCGTAGGATTACTCGGAGACTACCCGGCCATTGCGATATTTGGTGACACTTGTGAGTTCTGTCCCGCTGTATTGCTTTTCTACCCTCGAGCCGGGGTTCGCATAGCCATCGGGGTACTCGATTCTGGTTTGAAGTTCCTCATCGACGTAGGATTCCACGTACATGACCTTACCCTTAAGCCCCTGTTCCTTATGCGATTGCATCGGCCCATCACCCCACTGCAATCCCCAGGTCAGGATATAGTATCCAGGCCCAACGGTGTAGAGAAAGTCCTTCAGCATCTCAGTGTTGTTGCCGGCATTGAGGAGTTCAGCGTCGAGGTCGGAGAGTTTTTGCGGATAGTCGCCCTTTTCGACATAGTAATCTCGCAGCCCGTCACGAACCGCGTCATTCAGCTTCTGCATCGCCGTCATTTGACGCTCCAACTGCGCGCCGGCATCGCGTTTTTTTGAGATAGTAAATGCGGCATAGAAAACGCACGCCACCGTCAGCAGAACCGCCAAAGCCAGTTTGATTTTCTGATTCATAATCGCTTGCCTCCTTGCTCGGCAACAAATGGCGAAAGCTCCCGAAGTCGATTTATTATACCAGGCATGTGTTCGATTGTAAAGTCTACTTCCTCTTCGGTGTTGTACCTGCTGAGACTGAACCTGATTGAGCCGTGTGCCGCCGTGAAAGGTACTCCCATCGCCCGCATAACATGGCTGGGTTCGAGCGAGCCGCTCGTACAGGCCGAACCGCTGCTGGCGCAGATGCCGTAACGATCCAGCAAAAGCAGAATGGCCTCGCCCTCGACATATTCGAAGCTGATGTTGGTTGTATTGGGCAGGCGGTTTTCTTTGTCGCCGTTTAGCCTGCTGTCCGGACAACTGCGCAGTATTGCCTCTTCCAGCTTATCCCGCAGTTTGGCAACCGGTTGGTTCTCCTGCTCGATATTGTTCCGGGCCATTTCACAGGCCTTTCCAAGCCCGACGATGCCTGGTACATTTTCGGTACCGGCCCTGCGACCGGCTTCCTGGTGTCCGCCCAACATAAAAGGAGCAAGGCGAGTTCCTTTGCTTACATACAGCACGCCGACCCCCTTCGGCGCATGCAGCTTATGGCCCGACAGGCTCAGCATGTCGATAGCGGTTTTGGAGAGGTTGAGAGGAATCTTGCCGACCGCCTGGACCGCGTCGGTATGAAAGACGGCTCCTTTTTCGCTGACCATTTCTGCAATCCGGTCAATCGGGAAAATGACGCCGGTTTCATTATTGGCGTACATTATGCTGACCAGCACCGTGTTGTCATCCAGTTCATGCTTGAACTCATCCAAATCGAGTCGTCCCTGACGGTCAACGCCAATTTCCATAATCTCATAGCCGTGGTTTTCCAGGTCTCGACAGACCGTTAAAACCGCAGGATGCTCGACGCGGGTGGTTATGATTTTGCGTTTCTCCGGCGTGGCGGCAACAGCGGCTCTTATGGCAGCGTTGTCACTTTCCGTGCCGCAGCTTGTAAATATAATCTCCGTAGGCTCGCACCCAAGCAGTACGGCGACCTGCTCGCGGGCATGAGCAATCCTTCGGCCTATTTGTCCGCCGAAGGTGTGCATGCTCGATGGATTACCGTAAAGTTCGCAGAACAAAGGCTGCATCTCTTCAAGAACTTCTTCGGCGACTTTTGTTGTAGCATTGTTATCGAAATATATGGTTTTCATCGGTTATTCCCTGTGCGTATGTGGCTGGTCCTGGGTATCTTTATCCTCTTCGACAAAAAGCTCGACGGATACGAACTCATGCAGTTTTGCTTCAATCACCTCTTTCATAGTGAACTCTGCCATCCTGCACTGTGCACACATGTCCCTGAAAGCCACGATCACCTTATTGCCTTCGACATCAATCAGTTCGATATTGCCGCCGTGCGCACGAAGTGCAGGCCTTATCTGCTCGTTTATCGTCTGCTGTATAAGTTGAATCTTCTGTATGTTCGTCAACTTCGACGTTTTCGCAGGTACCTTATGGGGGGCATGTCTGGGCTTTCCGGCCTGCAGTTTTTGTATTATCTTTTCGATTTCGCCGTGACAGCCGCCGCAACCGCCGCCGGCCTTGCAGTAGTTGGTCACCTGCTCGACGGTTGTCAGGTCATTCTCGCGTATGACCCGTTCGATTTCGACATCCGTAACACCGAAGCATGTGCACACGATGGTGCCTTCAAGCTCGTGCTTTGCCTTACCGCCGGAGCGGTAGTTCTCTATCGCAGCCTCAAGGGCCTCTCTGCCCATAACCGAGCAGTGCATCTTCTGTTCCGGAAGCCCGCCCAGGTAGTCGGCAATATCCCTGTTCGTTACCTTCAGGGCCTCTTCTATTGTCTTACCCTTTATCAGTTCAGTCAATACCGACGATGTCGCAATCGCGCTGGCACAGCCGAAGGTTTTGAACTTGGCTTCCTTTATCCTGCCGTTCTCGTCCAGCTTGAATGTTAGTTTCAGGGCATCGCCGCAGGCAAGTGAGCCTACCTCGCCGACGCCATCCGGTTCTTCAATCTCGCCGACATTGTGCGGATTGAAAAAATGATCTTTTACCTTGTCCGTATATTCCCACATGGCTGCTACTCCTGGCTTTTTGTCAGTGCCTGCTGAAAATCGGCAATTATATCGTCAACGTGCTCGGTGCCGGCAGATACACGAATATAATCTTCCGTTACTCCGGCGGCAAGCTGTTCCTTCGAATTAAGCTGTTGATGTGTTGTACTGGCCGGGTGAATCACCAGGGTTTTACTATCTCCGATATTGGCAAGATGACTGGCCAGCTTGACAGCATTGATAAACTTGACTCCAGCAGCTCGGCCGCCCTTTATTCCGAATCCCAGGATCGCTCCCTGTCCATCGGGCAGATATTTTTTGGCCAGAGCATAATCATTGTGGGAGCTTAGACCGGGATAGTTCACCCAGGTTACCTGCGGCTGCTCTTCGAGCCACTGTGCCAGTTTGAGGGCGTTCTGCGAATGTCTCGGCATGCGCAGATGCAGCGTCTCAAGGCCCTGGAGGAAGAGAAAGGCGTTAAAGGGGGACATGCAGCTTCCCATATCCCGCAGAAACTGCGTTCTGGCTTTTATGATGTATGCCAGATTGCCGAATGACTCAACGTATTTGACACCGTGATAACTCGGGTCCGGCTCGGTCAGTTCCGGATACCTTCCGTTGGTCCAGTCGAATTTTCCCGAATCGACAATCGCCCCACCTATGCTCGTTCCGTGGCCGCCGATGAACTTTGTACAGCTATGCACGACGATGTCAATGCCGTATTCTATGGGCCTAAACAGCATCGGCGTTGCCACGGTATTATCGCAGATTACAGGCATAGCGTTCTTATGGGCAATTTCCACGATTTTCTCATACTGAAGGATGTCGTTCTTCGGGTTGCCGATTGTTTCTATATATATCAATCTCGTATTTTCTTTGATTGCCTTTGCGAAGTTATCCGGCTCACCGGCGTCAACAAAGGTGACCTCGATGCCGAGCTTTCTGAACGTCTGGCTGAAAAGCGTTACCGTACCACCATAGAGCGAGCTTGAGGCAACAACGTGCCCGCCGGCGCCGCAGATATTGAAGATGCTGACGTATATTGCCGACTGACCCGAGCTTAGCGCCAAGCCCCCCACGCCGCCCTCCAACGCGGCAATGCGTTTTTCCAGCACGTCCGTCGTGGGATTCATAAGCCGGGTATAGATATTACCGAACTCCTTCAGCCCAAACAAATTCGCCGCATGTTCGGTGTCCTTGAAGAGATAGCTTGTCGTCTGATAAATCGGAACCGCCCTGCTGAGCGTATCGGAATCCACCTGCTGGCCCGCGTGCAGGGCCAAAGTCTCTAAATGATACTGTGCTTCTTCTGCCATTTTTATTAACCCCTTAATTTACGTGGTTGGTACAACCTCTACCATTCTATCGAGTGCTTTCCTGGCCCCTGCTCTAATATTTTCCGGCACCGTTATCCGGTACCGCATGTCCTCGAGGGACCAAACAACTTTTTCCAATGTGATTCGTTTCATATTCGGACAAACGGCACGCTTCGAAGCGGCAACAAAAAGCTTATCCGGGTTCTGTTTGCTCAGGGTGTGAATTATTCCAATTTCTGTAGCGATTATGAATACCTCTGCAGGACTTTTGGCAGCGAACTTCAGCATCTGGCCTGTGCTCAGTATTTCATCGGCAAGGGCTTTAACCGGCTCGGTGCACTCCGGATGTGCCATCACAAGCGCATCAGGATGTTTGGCCCTGGCGGTGTCAATATCCTCTGGGGTTATCATCACGTGTGTGCTGCAATATCCAGGCCAAAGCAGAAGCTCCCTGCCGGTTTTTTGGCGGACATAAGCCCCTAAGTGCCGGTCCGGTACGAAAATAATTTTCCTTTCGGCCGGCAGCGATTCGACCAACTCTACGGCGTTCGAACTGGTACAGCAGTAATCGCTCAACGCCTTGATTTCGGCGGTGCTGTTGACATACGATACCACCAGGGCATCGGGATAGTCGTTTCTGAGTTTTGTCAACTCCACGGCGGTAATCATGTCTGCCAACGGACATCCTGCATTCTTTTCCGGCAGCAGCACGGTTTTTCCCGGTGATAGTATCGCCGCAGTCTCTGCCATAAACCGCACACCACAAAAAACAATGACATCAGCCTGTGTTTTGGAGGCTTCTATGCTCAGCCCCAGTGAATCGCCGCAGAAATCCGCCATATCCTGTATTTCGTCCCGCTGATAATTGTGCGCAAGAATGACTGCGTTTCGTTTTTCCTTTAGTGCTGCAATTTTCTCAAGTAACCGGCTGTTCAAAGCAAGCCCCCACTATCCGACAACAACGTTGTTCGTTAATACCCGTCCATATCACTTTGGTTTTTCTCGGCGTGTGTATACAAGTGCGGCCTCCGGCGCTGTAACCGTAACGCTGGCAGGCACCGACTCTTTCACCCAAACATTGCCGCCTATCACTGCTCCTTTTCCGATGACGACATTTCCCAGGATTGTGGCCTCGGCGTAAATTGTGACGTTGTCTTCTATTGTCGGGTGACGTTTGCCGCCTTTTATTATTCTTCCCCTTTCGTCCTTGGGAAAACTAAGTGCGCCAAGGGTGGCTCCCTGGTATATCTTCACATTGTCACCGATGATTGTTGTTTCACCTATGACAACCCCTGTTCCGTGGTCGATGAAGAAGTTTTTGCCGATTCTCGCGCCGGGATGTATGTCTATGCCCGTTTTTGTATGGGCACATTCGGTCATAATGCGTGGGATCAATGGTACTTCTTTGGTGTAAAGCTCGTGCGCAATTCTGTAAAATGCTATCGCTATAATGCAGGGATAGCTTATCACGATTTCCTCGTAAGAGCGTGCGGCAGGGTCTCCGTCAAACGCCGCCACGACGTCGCCCTTGAGCATTTCCCGTATGTGGGGCACTTGGCTCAAAAGATGCTGAGTCGCCTCATCGGCCATTCTTTTGCAATCGCCGGTAGCGCACTTATCCATCCTGCATCGGTACTTGTAAGCCCGCTCAATCTGCTCGGAAAGGTCCGTATACACGTGGTATAGAATATCAATTACGATGAAGCTTATGTTTGTCCTGGTCACCGTCCTCCTGCCGGTATAACCGGGAAAAAGCAGTTCGGTCAGGAGGTCCAGCACCTCGATAATTTTGTCGCGTACGGGCAGATTCGACGCATCAATAAAGTTAATGCCCGAATCGCCGTGATAAGTTTCTACAATACCGCTTACCAGCGTGCTCACCTTTTCACTACTTAATATGCTTTTCTCCATCGCAGAGTTCCTTACAACAAGGCTCAAATCTACATATCATACATTTCAGTTGAGATATATCGCTCTCCTGTATCCGGGGCCACGGTTACTATGGTTTTTCCTTCTGCTTCTTTTCGATGTGAGAGCTGAATCGCGGCCCACATATTCGCGCCGGAACTTATGCCGACAAGAATACCTTCTTTCGCGGCCAACTGCCTGGTAGTTTCCATCGCATCAGCATTGCCGACCTGTATGACCTCATCGACCAGGTCCATATCGAGAACCTCCGGGATGAAACCTGCTCCTATCCCCTGAATCTTGTGGGGCCCTGGTTTTCCACCCGAGAGCACCGCCGAATCCTGCGGCTCAACGGCAATGATTTTCAAGTTGCTGTTTCGCGGTTTCAATGCCTGCGCGCATCCTGTAATGGTACCGCCAGTTCCAACACCGGCGACCAGAAAATCGATATTGCCGTCGCTGTCGGCCCAGATTTCCTCTGCTGTTGTTTCCCTGTGAATCTGTGGGTTGGCCGGATTCGTGAACTGCTGCGGCATAAAGGAATTCGGATTCTGCGAAATTATTTCTTCGGCTTTTTCCACCGCCGCTGTCATTCCACCGGCTGCCGGGGTCAAAACAACCTCTGCCCCGAACAGCTTCAGCAGCTTTCTTCTCTCAAGGCTCATCGATTCCGGCATAGCAAGTATCAGCCTGTAACCTTTTGCCGCGCATATAAAGGCAAGCCCGATGCCGGTGTTACCACTTGTCGGCTCGACTATCACGGTGTCAGGCTTGATAAGGCCGGCTCGCTCGGCCTCTTTTATCATCGACAGGGCTATTCTGTCCTTTACGCTTCCACAAGGATTCTGCGATTCCAGTTTTACCAGAATTGTAGCGTTGGGCGAACCGAGTTTGTTGATTTGAACCAACGGGGTAAATCCAACAACTGCTGTTATATCCTCAAATATTGCGCTCATAATTTTCTTTCCTTCCTAAATTTGGTAGTTTATTCTTTTGTCATTTTTTTTCCGCTGCGTACGATCAACTAAATCCTGAAGCGTAATAGAGTCGAGAACCGCTTCAATAGCCCCCTGAACCTGGGCCCACACCTCTCTTGCCACGCAGTCGGCGATCTGTGCACAGTAATCCAGGTCATCAAGACACTCCACCATAATTAACGGCCCTTCAAGTGCCTTAAATACATCGCTAAGTTTAATCTGATTTGGCTGTTTTGCAAGTATATAACCGCCTTTTGACCCTCGGAAACTGCGTACAAAGCCGCCTGACTTCAGCGATCCCATCACCTGTTCCAGATATTTTAGAGATATTCCCTGTCGCTGAGCTATTACCTTGGTCTGCAGCGGCCCTTTGCCATGATGCAAAGCGACCTCCAATATCGCCCTGACCCCATATCGGCTTCTTGTCGACAGTTTCATCGTGTTTCTCCTATTATTCCTATTGCAAGAGTAGTGTATTATACGCAAGTGTCAAGACCTTTGTGCAAAAAAAATCCCGAGGTGTCGCCCAATTGCCAACTTTCGGCAAATGGTCTTTTTTTCTGCTGCTGGGACCAACTTGACTTGACAAACCTGTGAGGTCCCACTAAAATAGAGTTTAAGGTTTGTCTAATGCTTGCTAAGGGGTGTTAAGGATGACAAAGAATTCCGCTAAAAAGGTGGCCTTCATTTCATCTTTCCCACCGAGAAAATGCGGCATTGCAACATTCACTTGCGACCTCATTAACGCAGTAACATCAGCAGCCAAGGGCCAATTCGAACCACTCGTTGTCGCCATGCGGGCAGGCAACGACCTAAGATATGACCCTCCGGTCAAGTTCGAAATCCGGTGCAATGTAAAAAGCGACTACATCTGTGCCGCTGATTACATAAACTTCAGTAACGTCGGCCTGGTCTCGGTTCAGCACGAGTTCGGTCTTTTCGGCGGCGAGGCAGGCTCATACCTGAGCCTGCTTGTCAACAAGCTTAATGCTCCGGTAATCACAACTCTGCACACGGTACTCGACGAACCGGACGACGCCTATCGAACGTCTATGGTCGATATATGCAGGGCCTCTCGCAAAGTTATCACAATGAACACCCGTGGAGTCGAAATGCTCGGCAACATTTACGGCGTCGCCCCGGATAAGATAGAGCTGATACCGCACGGCATACCGGACCTTCCCTTCGTCGACAGCAGCTATTACAAGCACAAATTCGGGGTCGAAGGCAGACGAACGATTCTCACATTCGGGCTGCTCAGCAGGAACAAGGGCATTGAAGTCATGCTAAAAGCAATGCCTGACATAATCGCCGCCGAGCCATCGGTTCTTTACATAGTCCTCGGGATGACACACCCGTCCGTACTGCAGAATGAAGGAGAATCCTACAGGCTCGAACTGCAGCGAATCGTTAACGAACTGGGGATACAGAAACACGTCACTTTCCGCAACAGATTCGTTAAGGATGAAGAACTTCACAATTTCCTATCTGCCGCGGATATTTATGTCACGCCGTACCTCAACAGGGAACAGCTTACAAGCGGTACTTTGTCATTCGCGGTTGGCACCGGCAAAGCCGTGGTTTCCACTCCGTACTGGGCCGCCATGGAACTGCTCGCAGACGGCAGAGGAAGCCTCACTCCGTTTGCCGATTCCAAAAAACTCGCCGGCGCCATCATTGAACTGATCGAAGATAGCAAACGATTTTACTCGCTCAGAAGACGGGCCTACGACTACGGCAGGTCAAGAACCTGGCCTAAGATGGGTCAGGCCTACTGGAAACTCTTCGGCGCAAAGAACCTGCCGCTGAAAATCGCAGCCAGAATCCCTGCCAAGGCCGAAGCCGTCTCAAGTATCGAGGTACCGGAACCTTCTCTGGCCCACCTGAGAAGGCTGACCGACGATACAGGCCTCTACCAACATGCCAAACTCACTATACCACGCAGGGAACACGGATACTGCACCGACGACAACGCCAGGGCTCTGATCGTAATGACGACATACTATGACCAGTTTCCCGACCTCTACGCCATCGACCTTCTCGACAAGTATCTTTCTTTTGTGCTCGACTGCCAAAACAGCGACGGCACAGTTCGCAACCTTATGAATTTCGACAGAAGCTGGGCGAGAAATGAACCGCATAGCGACGCGCTTGGACGCGTACTGTGGGCGCTGGGTACCGTAATGGCCAAGCTGCCGAATCCGTCGTACCTTTCAATTGTAAAAGAAGCCTTCGACAAGTCCGTCAAACACGTTCGCAGGCAGCACCCACGCGACATGGCATATTCCATACTCGGAATGAGTGACTATCTCCATCAGTTCCCCGGGGCAAGTGACATCAAGCATGAGCTGGAAACGGCCGCTGATGGCCTGCTCACCCAGTACATGGAAAACCGGCAGCAGGACTGGTTATGGTTCGCCGACACAATGACATACGACAACAGCATCCTGCCATGTGCTCTGCTTGTCGCCGGGCTGACGCTGGACAACGAAAAATACACAAAGACCGGCCTGCAAATATGCGAATTCCTCCTTAACAACATTTTCGACGGTGAGCATTTCAGCTTCGTCGGCTGCAACGGGTGGTTCGAACGCGGGGAAACAAAAGCCCGGTTCGACCAGCAGCCGATAGAGGCCGCAAGCACCGTGTTGATGCTAAGGGCCGCTTATGACGCAACCAATGACAATAACTTTCTAACGCTGCAAAGAAAGGCGTTCGATTGGTTCCTCGGTGAAAACGATTTGCATATCCCCCTGTATGACTTCAGAACAAAAGGATGCTGCGACGGCCTCATGGCAGGTGGAGTGAACGTAAACCAGGGAGCAGAAAGCATCCTGAGTTTTCTCATCGCACTATTGGCCATTGACGAAAGCCGTTCCATCACCGCCAGGCCGGAAGACAACATAGCCTCAGCCGAGCCGACAACCAACATAATCGACCGCATCGTCAAAGAATTCCCCTCGGTAAAGGGCCGCTCTGCAAAAGGCGCTTCTAAAAAAAACTGGATTGAGGAACCCGCGTAAGGCCGCACATATTAGACTCACAACCATCGAGTTTCGATTAGATTCGCAGGAAAGTAACCAAAAGTGTCTGTAGATTGTCCAAACACAAGGCTTATTGTTAAGGGGAAACAAAATGAAAAGGAAGTATTTCATGCCTGGGGCGATAGCTCTTTTAATCACGGCTTTTGTCTGCCTGAGTGTCTATGCAGATAAAAAGAAAGCGAGAAAAGTCAAACTTCCGGCTCCTGTAAAAGCCGCGGTGGAATCCGCTCATCCCCAGTCAACGATTGAAAAAGTGAAACTGGAAGAAGAAGGCTTGAAGCTCTATGAAATTGAAGTGACGCAGAACGGCAAGAAGTATGAGCTGACAGTAGCACCGGATGGTACAATCGTTGAAGAGGAACAAGAAGGGGTTGAGAACCTTCCTGATGCGGTAAAAGCGGCAATCGCCGGAGCCGAGGTCCACGAAGTGAACCGGCAGGTTGCATACTGGGTTATTACTCTAAAAAAACTCGATAAGCCTAAAGTGACTTATGAAGTCGAACTGAAGCAGAATGGCCAAAAGATGGAGATTGAATTTGCTGCTGATGGTACGATACTGAAAAAGGAAGTAAAAAAAGAGGACGAAGACGAGGACGAAGACGAGGACGATTAAGGTCGGCACCAGATAACAATCGTGACAGGAAAAACTAATTCATAGTACAATAACGCCGCTGGGCGAGCAAAATGGGTCGGCCAGCGGTGTTTTCTATTCGATACAGGTTTTTTATATGCGTCTGTTAATTGTTGAAGACTATAAAGCTTTGCAAAAACCCACGGAGACTTTTCCTGGTTTTTTGGGAAATTGTGCTTGACACAAGGGCGGTATTATGGTTTAATGATGATATTATGAGGCAGATTAACCGCACAAACAGTGGTAACTGGTGGTGGCCTGATGGATAATATCCGGCAGGCAGGCGGCAATTTGCTGTAGAAAAAGAAATTGAGATTACGTGAAAAAGTGGCCTGCTGGAAAAGTGGGCCGCTTTTTTTGTTTGTATTTGCGACCAGTCAGCGATAAAAGCTGTATCTAAGAAAGGCAAGAGACCTATGGAAGATTATAAACAAATAATACTTGGCGCCCAACCGGGCCAAATCGTGCCTATCGTCAAACGAATCGATATGGACGAGGTGGTGGACTTTTTTGCAAGGCTCAGCGACTACGGACGCGACCAGAACTGCTGCCTGTTCGAGTCGAGAGAGTACCTGGCCGACAGCAGCGCCCTGAGCTTCGGTACGACCAGGCCTGCCCTTTATCTTACCGGTACAGGTAATGAATTCAGTATCAGGGCTTTGAGCAGTACCGGCAGACGAATGATACGGTATTTGTCGACCGAGCGAAAAGATGCCTTCGGATTCTGCGAAGAGGTTAAATCGGACAGCGAGTCAATCTCGGGCACGATAAAGCAGGACAAGGGCATCGTTGACGAGCAGAGTCGGCTGCAGTGCACGAACCAGATGGATGTTTTGCGTGCAGTGGCGTTTTCGTTCGGCCTGGCCAGCAAGCCCTTTAGAGTAACCTGCGGCCTGTTCGGGGCCTTGAGCTACGATTTCATCGACCAGTTCGAACGGCTGCCGGCAAACAAGGAGGATCTCCTGGGTAATCCGGATTACGAGCTTTACTTTGCCGATAACATTTTTCTGATGGACCACGAGCACGGCCAGGGCTACGTTGTTGTAAACGTAGTTATTACCGACGGCGACCGCGAGGCGGCAGTTGAAGAAGCGCAGCAGCGTTTTGACTATTATGCCAACCTGGCGCGCTTCAACACGCCAAAGCCGCAGGAATATACAGGCCCGCTTGCACCTTCCTCGACGGACACAGACCAGAACAAATACGAAGAAATGGTGCGGACGGCAAAGAAGCATATTCTTGATGGTGACATTTTTCAGGTGGTTCTGAGCAGGACAAAGATCGAGCCTTGCCCGTCGGAACCGCTTGACGTCTATAAGCGTCTGCGGCAACTGAATCCGTCCCCTTATATGTTCTATATCAATACACCCAACACGACACTGATGGGGTCAAGCCCGGAACTGAACCTGCGCGTCAGCGGCACGGAGACACGCAGTGTTGAGATAAGGCCTATCGCCGGTACGAAGCCGCGGGGACGCGTTGAAGGCAGGATTGATGCCGATACGGACTTCAGGTACGAGGCTGAACTCAAACTCGACCGCAAGGAACTGGCAGAGCACATAATGCTGGTCGACCTGGCGCGCAACGACATTGCACGTGTAGCCGAACCGGGCAGCAGGGTTGTCACAGAATTGTTGACCGTTGAGAAATACGAATCGGTTCAGCACATGGTAAGCAATGTCAAGGGTACCCTGGCAGACGGCCTGGACGCCCTCAGTGCCTATCTTGCTACGATGAATATGGGCACACTTACGGGCGCTCCAAAGATTGAAGCGATGAAAATAATCCGCCGGCTCGAGAGAACCAAGCGGGGCTACTACGGCGGAGCGGTTATGTACCTGACGGTGGACGGTCAATTCGACAGTTGCATCACCATTAGGAGCCTTCAGATAAAGGACCACGTCGCTCACATTCGTGTCGGTGCGGGCATTGTGCATGACAGCGTTCCGAAAACCGAGTTTGAGGAGACCGAACATAAGGCAAATTCGTGCCTGCGCGCGATTCGGGAGGTGGAGCCAAACCATATTGCAAGCCGCCCACAACAGAAAAGCTAAAGGATATATCTGATGGAAACTGAAAAACGAAAAGTTCTGTTCATTGATAATTTCGATTCGTTCACGTACAATCTTGTTGACGATTTCTGCAAGAGGAACTGCGCAGCAAAGGTTTACCGCGCAGATACCGGACTCAAAGAACTGAAAGTACTCGCTGAGGCATTCAATCCGGACCTGTTAGTGATTTCGCCCGGGCCTGGAACACCCGATAACGCCGGCGTATCCCTTGAGGCTGTTGGTTATTTCAAGGACAAGCTGCCGATATTCGGCGTGTGCCTGGGCCATCAGGTCATAGCGCAGTATTTCGGCGGCAGGGTTGGCCATGCACCGCAGCCGATGCACGGCAAACCTTCAAGGGTGACACATAATGAAAAAGGCCTGTTCGCAGGTGTGGAAAACCCGCTGCAGGCCGGTCGCTATCACAGCTTATGTGTATTGGAACTGCCGGATTGCCTGGAACAAACGGCCGAGTTCGAAGGAATTATTATGGGTACCGAGCACAGGGAGTTGCCCATATATGGCGTTCAGTTTCATCCGGAGAGTATTTTAACGCCGGCCGGTGGTAAGATAATTGAAAACATTCTGTCAATCGCTGCGGCGAGGGAAAGCCGGGTAAGGAGCTGACGATGACAAAAATAACCGAATACCTTGAAATCATTCTTGATGGTGGAGACCTCTCCTTCGAGCAGGCCAAGGCCCTGCTGGACATCATATTCGAAGGTGACGTTTCCGATGTTCAGATTGCGGCATTTCTGGCTGCGATGCGTATGAAAAACGCAACGGCCGAGGAAATTGCCGGTCTTGCCCTGTCACTGCGGGAACATGCCGTAGCCGTTAAGGTCGATGTTGAGCCTTTGATAGATACCTGCGGCACGGGCGGAGCAACCGTTAAGACATTCAATATCTCCACCACCGCGGCGTTGGTAGCCGCTGGTGCCGGTATTTACGTTGCCAAACACGGCAACCGCGGTATTACCAGCAAATGCGGCTCGGCGGATGTCCTTGCCGAACTCGGCGTAAGAATCGATGCAGGCCCGGATGTCGTCGCCGAATGTATCAAACAGGCACACATTGGTTTCATGTTTGCGCCGATGCACCACCCAGCCATGAAGTTTGTTCAGCCGATTCGAAAGAGTCTGGACTTTAGAACGGCCTTTAACATACTCGGGCCGCTGGCCAACCCGGCAGGTGTCACCTACCAGGTAATAGGTGTCGCCACTGAGACGCTTCTCGAAAAGATTATCCAGGCCCTGAAGATTCTCGGCGCCAAACGCGCGATGGCGGTTCACGGCCAGGGCATGGATGAAATAAGCACCTTGGGCACGACAAAGATTTGTCAATTGGTCGATGGCAATGTAAGCACCATGGAACTTGACCCTGTTCAACTGGGTATCAGCGGCGCTTCTGTGGACGAATTAAGAACCGGCGATTCGATAACAAACGCACGGATAGTCCGTGACATACTCGAAGGCAGGGAAACCGGGGCCCGAAAAGATATTGTTATTCTAAATGCCGCCGCCGCGATAATCGTGGGAAATCTGGCGGATGATTTCGAATCCGCAATTAAGATAGCGAACGAGTCTGTCGGTGACGGAAAGGCCCTGGCGGCTTTGGAAAAACTTATTGAGGTATCGAACAGTGCGTAAAAATACGGCAAACAGACTGCACATGACGCAGGCTATATTTTGTGGACTTGGGGTTTTTTATGTTGATAGTAAAAGTTAAAATCTGCGGCATAACCAACCTGGACGATGCCCTGGCGTCGATGGATATGGGTGCCGACCTTTTAGGCTTCAATTTTTATCCGAAAAGCCCACGCTATATCCACCGGGAAAAAGCTGCCGAGCTGATCAGTAAGCTGCCCGGCTTCATAGATATCGCAGGGGTTTTTGTCAACCATTCAGCCGCGTATATCCGCCAAACCACAGACATGTGCCGGTTGGATTGGGTACAGTTGCACGGCGATGAAACCCCCGAGTTTTGTCAGTCCCTGGCTTCACAGCACGCAAAAACAATGAAAGCAATCAGGGTAAGAGATGACCGTGACATAGACAGGGCTGAGCACTATTTTACAGACGCTGTCCTGCTGGATGCGTTCGATCCCGGCAAATACGGCGGGACCGGCACGGCCTTTGACTGGAATATCATCGGACATATTGGTAAACGAGTGTTCCTGGCCGGCGGCATCAATCCCGACAATGCGGCGGACGCGATTGGCCTGGGGGTCTATGGAATAGATGTTTGCAGCGGCATCGAATCAGAACCGGGCAAAAAAGACCATGACAAAATGAAAAAACTATTCGAAAACATCCGGCATTTAAGAGGATAGGATAAGTGCGGATATTTGATTATTTTATGCGAGGCAAAAAAAGATGAAGTATAAAGGCAGATTCGGAGACTACGGCGGGTTTTACGTGCCGGAAGTCCTCATACCGGTACTGGAAGAACTTGAAGAAGCATTTTTCCGGTTCTATGAAGATAAGCGTTTTGTGGCCGACCTCGAACAGTTGGCAAAATACTATGCCGGCAGGCCGACACCACTGTATCACGCGAAAAGATTCAGCGAGCATGTCGGCTTTAACGTGTATATCAAACGCGAAGATCTTTGCCACGGCGGCGCACACAAAATCAACAACACGCTGGGCCAGGGTCTGCTCGCAAAATATATGTCAAAGACAAAACTAATCGCCGAAACAGGCGCAGGCCAACACGGTCTCGCGACAGCGATGATAGGCGCGTTGTTCGGCATGGAGACGAAAATCTTCATGGGCGTACTCGATATCGAACGCCAAAGCGTCAATGTTCACAAAATGAAGCTGTGCGGTGCAAAGGTGATACCCGTCGAAGGCGGTACCGGAACGCTCAAAGACGCAATCAACGACGCGCTTCGCTATTGGACCGCCAATGTTACCGACACGTTCTACCTTTTCGGCTCTGCCTGCGGGCCGCACCCGTACCCCACAATTGTAAAGCATTTCCAGTGCTGCATCGGAAAAGAGGCAAGGCAGCAGTGCATCGACCAAATCGGCAGGCTCCCCGATATGGTTGTGGCATGTGTCGGCGGCGGCAGCAACGCGATAGGTATTTTCTCAGCCTTTCTGGATGACAGCGATGTAAAGCTCATTGGCGTCGAGGCGGGCGGCAAAAGCGTCTCCAGCGGCAAACACGCCGCCAGCCTGGTTGCCGGGCGCGTAGGCATCCTGCATGGGGCCAGGGCATACCTGCTGCAAGACGATGAAGGCCAGGTCTATGAAACCGAATCGATAAGCGCAGGACTGGACTACCCGGCCGTTGGCCCGGAACACTGCTATTTGAAAGACACTAAAAGGGCCGAGTATGTCGCAGCAGAAGACGAGGACGTGCTGGATGCCTTCGAACTGCTTACCAAATCAGAAGGGATACTGCCTGCCCTGGAAAGCTCACACGCACTGGCACATGTAATGAGTATGAAAGGCAAATTGAATTCGGATGCCGTAGTTGTCGTCAATCTTTCCGGACGGGGAGATAAGGACGTTTCTATCGTTGAAAAACACCGACCGGTACAGTAGGAAGGACATAGTGAATGAAAACCTATAAAGAAGTTTTTGCCGAACTCAACAGGGCAGCATTGATACCATTTTTTGTTATCGGCGACCCCGACTTTGAGACAAGCTTTGCAATTGTAAAGACAGCCATCGATTCAGGGGCGGACATTCTTGAACTGGGCGTTGCGTTTTCGGACCCGATTGCGGACGGCCCTACAATCCAAAAAGCCGACATCCGCGCACGCAACGCGGGGATGACGGTGAAAAAGGCGCTGGAATTCATCCGGCAGGTAAAGAATTACAAGGATATTCCGATTGGCCTGCTGATGTATTACAACCTGATTTATCAGTATGGACGCCAGAAGTTTTTCGAAGATTTTCACGCCGCCGGGGTCAACAGCGTTTTGGCCGCCGACTTGAGCATTGATGATGCTGATGAAATCATACAACCGGCTGCGTCGGCAGGTCTTGATACGGTCTTTATGGTGACACCTAACACCACCGATGAAAGAATCAAGCTCATCGCTTCCAAAACCACCGGATTCATTTACACTGTTTCAGTCCTCGGTGTGACCGGCAGCAGGGAAAAGCTCTCAACGACTGTCGAGGCCCTGGTAAGTAAATTAAAGAGCTTCACTGACGTTCCGATATGTGTCGGCTTTGGAATCAGCACACCCGAGCACGCCGCCGCCGTTGCCGCAGCAGGTGCAGACGGTGTAATAGTCGGCTCGAAGCTCGTAGGACTTATCGAAGGCAATATTGGCCAGCCGCACTACATGCTTGAAGAAATCGCCAATTCAATCTCTGCAATCAGCAACGCCCTGCGGAACACCGGTACTTGACAAGCCAAACCGTAAGGATAGTATATTTACTGTAGTCTCCCGCGAGAGGAGACCTTATTGCTAATATACTTTTTTGTGGGGGAAATGCGCTATGAGCAAGATTCTATACCTTAAAGCTTCACCTCGTACGGGCCGTTCTCATTCTGTTGCGGTGGCCGATGCATTTCTTGAGTCGTACCGCCAAAGTCACACTGATGATGTTGTGGAAACCGTCGATATCTTCCGAAAAGAGCTTCCGGATTTCGATTTGGAGGCAGTCACAGCCAAGTACAAGATAATGCACGGCAAAGAACACAGCAAGCAGGACCGGCGGATATGGTCGGATGTTATTTCGGTGATTGATGAATTCAAATCGGCCGACAAATACGTATTTGCTTTACCCATGTGGAATTTTTCAATTCCTTACCGGTTGAAGCAGTACATAGACATTATTGTCCAGCCGGGCCAAACATTTACGGTCGACGCAAACGGCAACTATGATGGTCTGGTAAAGGGTAAACCGGCTTTTATCGCCTATGCCAGCGGAGGACAATACGCAAGCGGCACCGAGGGCGAAGCATTTGACCTGCAGAAGAAGTATTTTGAATTGATCCTTGGTTTTATCGGCTTTACAGATATTCGACGTGTCATTGTTGAGCCTACGCTTGCCGACGGGCCGGATACCGCCGCGCAGCAGCGAAATGCCGCGATAGAAAAAGCAAAGCAGATGGTCCGAGACTTCTGAATCGTCAACTATGAATCAGGTAGTAGGCCCGAATGAGTTCCGCTATGCTCCAGGCCTGGGCGAAACAACCCCTGGCTTCATGTGGTGCATCGCCGTCGAAAATCTCGCTTGCCTGGCCCAGGCAGCCATCTTCGGTCAGATGGTGCAGCAGCGGCTGGATGAACTCCTCGGCTTTCTTTTTGCTTTTGCGGCTGAGACCATTGACCTTTAAGTATGCTTCGATAAACGGCCCCATCAAATACGGCCAGACCGTACCCTGATGATAAGCCTCGTCGCGCTGTTTCGGCGACCCGACATAACGGCCTTTATATCGCTCATCCTCAACGTTCAATGTTCGCAAACCATACGGCGTAAGCAGATGTTTCCGCACCACCTCCACGACAGAGCTTGCCTGATAAGAACTCAGCGGCGAGAACGTAAGTGACACGGCGAATATCTGGTTTGGCCGAAGTGTCGCATCAACCGTCCCGTCGGGACCGATACAGTCATTCAGATAACCCGTCTGCTCGTTCCAGAACGCCTTGACGAAGCTCTGGGCGACTTGGGTCGCCATGGATTCGAAATGTTGTGCCGTCTCGATATTTCTGCCGGCATAAAACTTACCGAGATAGCGAAGACTGTTGTACCACAGCGCATTTACCTCGACCGTTTTGCCGCATCGAGGCGTAAAGGCAACGCCTTCGAACATGGCATCCATCCACGTCAATTGTGTCTGTGCATCTCCACCGGTAATAAGACCATCGCTGTCGACATGAATGTCGAACTTTGTGCCATTGTGATAACAATCCATGATCCAGCGAATAACCGGCAAAAGCTGCTCGGTAAACGTTTTCGAATCACCGCTTGCTTCAAGATACTTGAATGCCGCATTGATAAACCACAAGGACGCATCGATACTGTTGAAATACGCGGTGTCACTGCTGTCGTCGAAGCGGTTTGGAATCATCCCATCATCGACAGCCGCTGAAAAGGTACTCAGTACCGCCTTTGCCTCATCGAATCTCCCTGTCAAAAGCAGCAGTCCCGGAAGCGATATAAAAGCGTCCCTGCCCCAGTCGGCAAACCACGGATAGCCGGCCAGAATCGTGGTCCTTGTTGTCTTGTCAGAAGACCGCCCCGTTGAGCGACTGGCGATAAACTGGTCCGCTGCCAAAGACAAACGCTCGTAAGTACCGTTGTTACGCTGATAACCGTTATGCATTCGTTCAGCAAGCATCTTCTTCACGGATACTTTCTTCGGCCCCTGCCCGCCATAAAGTATTGTATGTCGAACTTTGCGGTCCACACTTCCGGCCTTTCGGCGTACAGCTTCTTGGTGTTGACTTAAATCCTGCAGAAGCCTTTCAAGGTCATGTTCGGCGATTGCAGACTCACTATTGCCCATTCCATGACTGGAAAACTTCTCCACGGCGGCACAAGACAAAAGGTTCGCCCGGAAGACTACCCTGGTGCCAGATTGGACCGGAACCTTGTAAAAACCGGGCGACCACAAATCTTCGGTAAAATCCTGTCCTCTTTCGGCGTCCTTGCGATACACAAAATTAAACCACCACTGAGGATTCCTGGTGAAACCGCCGCAGGAACAATTCAGCCACAGCCCAAAACTCTCGGCGGCCTGATGCCGAACCAGGACATCTGCAGCCGTTGAATCGCAACATAATCGGGCGTAAGACTTCTGCAATGAGTGGAAATCCCGCAGCGCCGCAAACGGACGCCAGACAAACTCCATCTGCGGTTTTTCGGCGGTCGTTTTGTGTCCGCCGCCAAAATCGGCAAAATCATAAACGAGTGCGACAGTATCCTCATCCTGGGCGAGATACACCGACTTGGTCAGCCTCACGTTATCGAATTCGTAATCAAAATGCACCCCCGTATCGCACCGGAAACGGCGTATGTACCCAAAACCTTCCGGTGCAAATTTGCCGTTGAATTCGAACGTCGAAAGCTTTACAACGCCGATGCCCTCTCCATTGTGCGGCACAAATCCGGGCCCTGCGCCCTTCAATATGACCATTTCAAGACAGTTTGCCAGCCCCAGTATTCTGCTCGACAGCGGATTCGGCGAACCAATCAGCAAACCATGATAGCGTCTCGTATTGCAGCCGACAATCGTTGAAGATGAATACCCACCCCGGCTGTTGGTTAACAACCACTCCCTATTGAGCAACTCGTCAATCGTCCGATCGCCTGCCGCTACTGAAGCAATTTCGGCATCCTTGCTCTTTTGTAATGTCAACAAAACCTTGCTCCGACAAACTTAGCCTCGGCAGAAGCCCAAGGGGCCGGCATCACCGCGAACAACGCGGCAAACCGCCGGTTTCTAACCTGTTATTTGTGCTTCCAAATCAGGCGGGTTCTCACCTGGCTGCGACACGCTGCAAACCGCTGCATCCGCTGAAACCGGACTACACCGGCTGTGAAGATTGTCCAGCACGTTCATAAAGTTGATGTACGAATCATACGGAGAACCATACGGATTGAAGTACTTGTGGACGTCCCCGTCGGCAAAGTATTTCGTGCACATGTAATAGAAATGGTCCGATGTCTGAAGCCTGCGCCAATCGGCGAGTATGTTCTTGTCACCGGAGTTCTTGATATTGCGCTCGAGCCGATATAGCTCGTGGATCGCGTTCGATTGCATGGCGTTTCCCAACCACGCTGAAAGGTCCCGTTCGGTATCCGCCCAGCTTATCAGGTGATGAACATCAACCGTCCCGACCGGTTCGTAAGCGGCAACCAATTCGCTCGGTGTTTTGAAATCGTTGTCGGGATGTTTCAAAACCTGCTCGGGCAAATGCCGCATGAAATCGAATATCCCCGTATCGGCCCACTGGTGCTCGCCGAAGGTCTCATAATCCATAAAGAGATTAACGACGTTGCCGTTACCGTTGACATTGTTTATCCATCGGGCAAATTTCTCCGCCGTCAGCGGCCATTCCGACCAGCCGCGGTTCGAAAACCGAAACGCAATGTCATCACTGAGCGAATAATTCTTTAGAAGGAGTTTCAGCTTTTCGCAGCCTTGAGGACGATATACGAAATTCGGGCTGCGATAACCAAGAATATGGTCCGCCCCTTCGCTCAGTATAGCATCAAATTCCCCCGTCGACTCAATAACATGGGCCAGTTCATTATTGTATATCAGTTCCGTGTTCCTGAAAATTCTGGGCTTTTGACCGAAAAGGGAATTAATCATTTCGCTGTGCTTGTGCACCTGGGCCAGAAATTCATCATGCGAGTACAAAAAGCTTAGACTGTGGTAATAGGTTTCACCCAGAAACTCCACGCACCCGGTCTCGGCCAGCGCATCAAAAGTGCTCATAACTTCGGGAGCATAAAGCTGCAGTTGCTCCAGAATCGTCCCTGTAAGGCTGTACGCCACTTTGAATCTTCCCTCGAATCTCCGTATCAGCTCAAGGATAAGGCGATTGGCCGGAAGATAGCACTTATTGGCGACCTTTTTGCAAATGGAAGAATTCTTGAAATCGTCGAAATACTCATCACCACTGTCAAACACGGTGTAGTGCCTCAACCTAATTGGCTGATGCACTTGAAAATAGAAACACACAGAAGCCATATATCCCCTCTTCTAAGCTAAACTCTTAACAAACGGCCATGAGCATATCCTGATAAATTCTCATGCACTTTTCGGCGCTTTCGGTCCAGGACAGTCTCCTGACCTCGTAATTGCCATGGTCGCGTAATGTCATCCGAAGTGGCGGGTACTTCAGTACGGCAACGATTTTATTCGCAATCTCCGTAACATCCCAAAAGTCGACCTTCAGGGCATGTGTCAGAACCTCCGACACGCCGCTTTGCTTGCTTATTATGACGGGCACGTCGTTGTCCAGCGCCTCAAGCGGCACTAATCCGAATGGTTCGGAAACCGAAGGCATTACGAAAAGGTCCGCCATTCGATATATCTTCTGAACGTCTTCACCGCGTAAGAATCCGGTAAACAGAACCTTGTGCCCAATCCCAAGTTCCGCTGCCATCTCAACCGACCGATGCAGCAGGTCCCCGGAACCGGCCATAACGAACTTGACGTTATCCATAACCTCCAGCACCTTTTTCGCCGCACCAAGGAAATACTCCGGCCCTTTTTGCATCGTAATACGGCCCATAAACAGAACTATCTTCTCATCCTTGTCGATATGGGTATCTGCCAAATGCAAATTGCCGTTGCCGTTGCGCTCAACCCCGTTATGCACGACCTCGACCTTGTCACCGCTGATTCCATATCGGCTGATGACGATATTGCGGGTGAAATAGCTCACTGCGATTACCTTATCCGCCGCTTCCATGCCGCGACGCTCGATATCGTATATCATCTGATTAACGTTCTCACCGCTGCGGTCGAACTCAGTCGAGTGCAAATGCAGCACCAGAGGCTTGCCACTTATAGCCGCTACCGCCACACCGGCAGGATAAGTCATCCAGTCATGGGCATGAACTACGTCGAACTCCTCAGTTTCGGCCAATTCCGCTGCCATTGCCGCATAACGGTGTACTTCGCTGTACATATCACCGCTGTAGTCTGCGCCGCGGACCTCAGTAATCGAGCCATGTCGTGCTCCGGTCCGTAGTTCGTGCATTTTTCGCAGGGTTTCCTCAATTCGCTTCTGGTATAACTGCGGTGTCGAATATGGCTGAAGGGCCGAATGGATGGTCCGAAACTTGACATTCTTTAGTTCGCTCAAATGCACCCTGCTTCGCGTTCTACCCTGAGAACCTGGCGTCAGAAGCTTCACATGCGTGGTGTAACCGCTTTCAACCATCGTCGGAAGCACAAAGGTCACGCGGGCGCCAAGATTGGCCATAGCCTTTGTCAGGCCATAGCACGCTGTTCCAAGCCCGCCGCTGATGAATGGTGGAAACTCCCACCCCAACATAAAAACTCTTATATTATCCCCCCGCTCACCGATATTCATAACTGTCTGTCCGATAAGAGGTTACCATTAATCTTCTTCACAATACACCTTTCGCTCCGATGTGACGTGCTTACGCATCTAAGTGCCATTTCATCGTAACAACCTTATCGGCAGGAAATTGAAGTATCTTAATCTGCGACCAACAAAAAATACTATTATTACGATGCTTACCAGTATATTTATCGAGCTTTTGCCCCTTTTGGTTGAATAAATTTTCCAGCAATGCCTGTTTTTAATACTGATATCGCCCATCTTGATGGTAATTTGCTAAAAAACAAAAATACGTTGAAATCCCTCCACCACGCAAAAATCCTCTCTTGCCAACCTTTGAGGATAGGCACCGACCGCCAAGGATTATTCAGCATCTTTCGCACAAAATGCAAAAGGCCGTTTCGCTTCGATTCAAGGCGAAACGACCTTCGTAAAACTGCATTGTAACAATGCATAACATCTTTAATCAAAAGATGTTACAACAAAAGCTCCCGTTCTTCTCCTACAAATCCTGCGGCCTGACTGTACTGCGGTGATTGGCCTTTGTCCGACCTATCGCTGCATCAAGTGTGCTGTAAACAACATCACTAAGTGCCCCCAGGGCATCCGATGAGGTCATCATCTTTTTGCTCTTGATGTAGGCCTTGACCTTGCTTGCTACAATCAAAGATTCCTTTTCCTTTGCCATGCCAAAATCCTCCTTGTTAAAAAAGACTAAAACTTTAATCCACCGGCACCAAAATCCGTATGCCCGGCACTTTTCCAAGCACTCTTCATACATATATTAATCGGCATTTACAATGAAAAAATGCGGCCAAACATCAAAATTTTGCAATTATTCTGCCATTTGGCGAAAATTACATCAAAAAGAACTCCCACCCCGCCGCATATTTTTCTCAATCAGCCCTCTTTTTTGTAATTGTGCTTCTCTCTTTTGACGAACATGATAACGAAAGAACTTTTGTTAAACAGTACATATAAAGCCGCACGTGTGTTTTGGAGAATAAATATGCCAAGGCGCGGAAAAAAAACAGGACAACCACCGACTAAGCAGCAGGATTATGTAGTTGTAACGTTGGTCGATGATATCGAACAGGCCAAAGATCACGAAATACTGCTAAAAAACAACGACATCCCCTCGGTTATCCAGGACCAAAACGATGAGGCAACAAATACCAGGTCCTTTGCGATTATGGTGCCCGAGGAGTTTCTCGATGAGGCCCACGTGATTATCGAGTCTCAGGATGCCTACGACGATTTCTACGATTTCACTATGGATGATGACGATGCTGATTTCCCCGGCGATTACATCGATGAAGAGTTTTAGTCAACGTAGCCGCCGGTTGCGAAAATAACCCTAATCACAAGGAGCCGAACCACAATGGACCACTCACCGAACCATCAACGCAAAGCCTGCAGCGACCGCAGAAAAAACGTCGTTGACAGGAGACTCGGACTGAATCGCCACAGAGGCCCCGGCAGAAGAAGAAGCGACGACAGAAAGGCCGCCGAAGAAGGGCAGATGTCCGACGAGCAGTTCGAATTCCTCATGGCCATTGACCAGTACAAAAGGCAAAACCAAAGGCCCTTCCCAACATGGACCGAGGTTTTTGAAGTCATAAAGGCCCTTGGCTACCGAAAAGTGGCCGAACCACAGTCACTCGATCAGCCCAGAACCGGCACCAATCAAACCAAATCCGCCAAGCCTGCCCTCGAAAGAATAAAGCAATAAGCAGCAAAACAGGCCTCAACGGCTTACCTCAAATCCGCCTCGTTGCCATTGTCAATCCAAAGCGTTTATTCACCACCGCCTCGGCCTTAACATCCAAACGCGCAAAAGGCGGTCAGGCAAGCCTACCTGGTCGCAGGCAAAAAACTGCTTTCAAACAGACCGCATTGCTGCTAAACTTTCCGCATTGAAGCAAAGACTTTGGCGATTCAATACTATTATTTGCAAGAGAGTTCAACTATGACTGAGTATTCAGTGAGTCCGCAGGGCAAAAAATTTGCTATTCCAAGCCGGGACCAATACGGCGCAGAGTTCGAACGCATCAGGTCCCTGGCAGAAGCCGCACATAGCCAGGGCAAAGAAATCGTCGTCGTTATGGGCGTCGGTTTCGTAGGGGCGGTGATGGCTGCCATTGTAGCCGACACCGTCGACAAAAAAACAGGCCGGCCCGCCAAATTTGTAATCGGCTGCCAAAGGCCCAGCACCCGAAGCTACTGGAAGATCCCCCTGCTCAACAGAGGCCAATCGCCGGTAAAAGCCGAAGACCCACAGGTCGAGCCTATGATCAGCCGATGTGTACTCGATAAGAAAACCCTCGTCGCCACCTACAATAGCGACTGCCTCAAACTCGCCGATTGTGTGGTAGTTGACGTTCAGTGCGACTATACAAAAAACAGCCTTGGCAACATGCGCACCGGCAAAGTCGAAATGGCCGCCCTCGAAGCAACGCTCAAAACCATCGGCGAGAAGGTCCAACCCAACTGCCTGACGCTGATTGAAACTACTGTCGCACCCGGGACAACGGAATTTGTGGCCTGGCCAATTCTGAAAAAGGCCTTCGCCGCCCGCGGCATAGACTCCGAACCGCTGCTGGCCCACAGTTTCGAGCGAGTAATGCCCGGCAAACAATACGTCGCGTCAATACGTGATTTCTGGCGGGTCTGTTCCGGCTGCAACGCCAACGCAAGGCAGCGCGTCGAGAAGTTTCTCACAGAGGTGCTGAACACCGAAGAATTCCCGCTGACCGTGATGGACCGCCCTATTGAATCGGAAACGACAAAAATTATTGAAAATTCCTTTCGGGCAACTACGCTCGCTTTTCTTGATGAGTGGAGTCTCTTCGCCGAACGAAACGGTGTGGACCTTATAAAGGTCGTCAATGCCATCAAAGTCCGCCCCACCCACAGCAATATCATTTTCCCCGGCCCCGGAATCGGCGGCTACTGCCTGCCCAAGGACGGCGGCCTGGGATTCTGGGCATACAAGCACATCCTCGGCTTCGAAGACGACATCTTCAAACTCACAACAACCGCCATAGATGTAAACGACACCCGGGGCCTGCACGTGGCAGAACTCACCAGGGATGCCCTGCGAAATATGGGCCGACAGCTTGCAGGTGCACCGGTGCTCCTCTGCGGCGCCAGTTATCGCCAGGATGTTGCCGATACAAGATACAGCGGCTCTGAAATCATCGTCAGGAAGCTCACCGAAATGGGGGCCGAGATGAGCGTACACGACCCCTATCTCGACCACTGGTACGAGTTGGAAAGCCAGGACACCTACCCCACCCCCGGACATTCATTGGCAAGATTCTTCCGCAACCAACAGAACCTCGTCAATCTTCGCGTTCAGCGTGACCTCGCCGCTGCACTAAAGAACAGCCAGGCGATGATACTTGCCGTGCCTCACGAACCGTATCTCAAACTCGACCCCGACAAAATCGTCGAATGGGCCGGTGCGCCGCTCGCCGTGATTGACTGCTTCGGGATACTCGATGATGATGCGATTCGCCGATATTTCGAACTCGGATGTGAAGTAAAAGCCCTCGGCAGAGGACACATTCAGCGAATAAAGAAACAAGTAAGAAAGTCCGGAATTTAGCTTCGAACCGGCAGGAGCGAAGTTACAATGGATATTAAGACTAAACGAATTGCAATTCTCTCACCCGTCGCCTGGCGAACTCCGCCGAGGCAATATGGCGCATGGGAAACCGTAGCCGGTAATATCACCGAAGGACTCGTCGCACGAGGCTGGACAAATGTTACACTATTTGCAACAAAGGACTCCATCACAAATGCCACGCTTGCCGCCTGCATTGAAAAGGGCTACGAAGAGGATAAAACCCAGGTTCCGCTCGTTTCAAGCGCTCTGCACATCTCGAAGCTAATGGAACATGCCGGCGAGTTCGACCTGATACACAACAACTTCGACTATCTGCCGCTGACGTACCGGCGCCTCATTGACACGCCGATGCTGACTACAATCCACGGCTTCTCCGAACCCGACATCCTCCGCGTCTACCACGACCACAAAGACGCATACTTCGTTTCCATCAGCGATTCCGACCGCGACAGCCAACTACCGTACCTGGCCACAGTCTACAATGGCATCGACCTTTCGAATCTAACGTTCAGAGAAACTCCCGGTGACAAACTCGTATGCTTCGGCCGGATACACCCCGATAAGGGATACCACCTGGCCATACAGACGGCCCAAAAAACATCCAGACAGCTCATATTGGCCGGCATTATTCAGGACCAGGATTATTTCGATAACCAGGTAAAACCCCACATCGACGACAAGCTCATCAAATTCATCGGCCCGGTCAACCCGACCCAGCGTGACGCCCTGCTCAAGAAAGCTTACGCGGTGCTGCATCTCAATACCATACCGGAGCGATTTGGCCTGGTAATGGCAGAGGCAATGGCCGCCGGCGTGCCCGTCATCGCTATGGACCTTGGCTCCTGCCGCGAAGTCATCGCCGATAAGCAAACCGGCTACCTGGTCAATAATGTAGACGAGGCAGCCGAGGCCATCGACAAAATCGACAAAATCGACCGCCGAGCCTGCCGACGCAGAGTTGAAGAAAACTTCACCATCGACTGCATGGTCTCAAAATACGAAAAGGTCTATGAAGAAATATTCAGGCGGGAACACCAAAAAAAGCTTTAGCGGGGAAATGGAAATGCAGAAGAACATTGTCACTCGCTACAAGGGCAATCCAATCCTCACAAAGGACGACATCCCATACCCCGTCCAGACTGTTCACAATGCCGGCGTCGTAAAATTCCATGGCCGATACATCATGCTCTTTCGCTCGCACCTTGACACCGGCCGTTCCATAATTGGCATTGCCGAAAGCGACGACGGCTTCAATTTCAAGCCGCGCCCCGAACCTTTTATGCTGCCCGCCACGGAGCCTGCATTCGGCCGCTACGAAGAATACGGCGTTGAAGACCCACACATCACACCGCTGGAAGGAACTTACTATATAACATACAGCGCATACTCGAAGCACGGCGTAAGAATAGGCCTGGCAAAAACCGATGATTTCCAATCCGTCGAGCGAATCGCCTTTATCACCCAGGCAGACTATCGAAACACAGTAATTTTCCCCGAAAAAATCAACGACCGATACGCCAGACTCGACCGTCCACACTCCGACATAAGCCCATGGTCTATCTGGATCAGCTTCTCGAAGGATTTGCATCACTGGGGCGATTCACAAATTGTGATGAAGCCCGTGACCTATCACTGGGACGAAATGAAAATAGGCCCCGGCGCCCCGCCGATTCGCACGGAAAGAGGCTGGCTCAGCATCTACCACGGCGTCTTTCCAACGATGGATGGCTGCGTCTATCGTCTTGGGGTCGCTCTACACAGGCTCGACGACCCTTCGCAGGTCATTGCCGTCGGCGACCGATGGATACTTCAACCCGAGGACCCGTGGGAACTGGTCGGCTACGTCCACAACGTCGTCTTTACCTGCGGCGCGGTTGCTGAAGATGACGGAACCCTCAAGCTCTACTGGGGCGGCGCCGACAAGGTAATGTGCGCCGGAACCGCGGTAATCGAAGAACTCGTCGACTTCTGCCTCAAAAATTCAAGACCACCAATTTAATACTAATAGGAGGACTACAAGCCTTATGATTTACCAGATTAAAATATCTCTCACAGACATTCGCCCACCAATATGGAGAAGAATCCTGGTCGACGGAAACGTCAGCCTGTACAAACTGCACCTCATCATTCAAGCTGCAATGGGCTGGGATGACGACCATCTGCACGAGTTCGAATTGGATGGAGATAGCTTTGGAGCTTTGGAGGATGACCAATTCGGTTACGATAGCTTTGATTCGGTTCTGGATGAAAAAAAAATTACATTGGCAGGACTCGTCGACGACGAAAAAACCAAAATTCTTTACACCTATGATTTCGGGGATGACTGGCGGCATGAACTACTCGTTGAGAAAATCGTTCCTGCCGAGCATGGTGTAAAGTATCCCGTCTGCATAAAGGGCAAGCGTGCATGTCCACCGGAGGATTGCGGCGGCCCCTGGGGTTACGCCGACCTGCTCGAGGCAATAAGTAATCCGGACAACCCCGAGCACGATGAACTAATTGAATGGGCCGGAGATTTCGAACCCGAGTTGTTTGACATAGACAAAGTCAACCGAGCTTTGAAGAAGATTAGATAGATTTCATTTCAGAAAACCACCTCTGTTAGCCTGCCGCGAAACCGGCGCCCGCCCCCCACCAGGTCACCGGAACCGCCTAAATCGCTATGATTTCACCGTCTCGGCGGCACCGGACGCCGCTTGTCCATGAACAGGATGACTTTCCTGTATGTTGCTGCCGACAGCGTATCTTTCAGCATCCTGCGAATTTCACGCATCGGTGTTCGCTGCGTGGTGTGTATTACTATAATATGCTCGTTCTCAAGTTTTTCCATCAACAACGCAAATTCCGTAACGTGCATGTGTCTGCCCGCCTGGGCCCTGCCGCAATGTTCATCCTCGTAAAACGTGCATTCGGCTATCAGAATCTTACTCCTGCGAACATACTCCAACTGCGAAAAATCAGCATACTGAGTATCGCCGAGGTAACTGACAATCGGAATCTCCAGCGGATTGTCGATCTCAATGCCCTGCCTCTTCAACTCGACTATCTGCGGCCCCGTGAGCTTGGCGTACTCAGGCTTAATCTTTTTGCGCTTCTCGATTACGCTGAAACCTACAGAGCCTCTCGAATGTTTCGTCGGGAAAACTCTCGCGACAAGGTTCGGTTTTATCTTATATTCATCGCCCGCTTTGACAGCCACAAGATTAGCCGGAATCTTGTTGCCGTCGAGGCGACCCCATGCGTCGATGATTTGCCGAATAGGTGCAAGCAGAGTCTCCGAAGCTAATATCGTCCCGGGCGATTGGCCGCAGAAGTTGCGATGAGACAGATAGTACGCAATCCCCGCCGCGTGGTCCATGTGACCGTGCGTCAGCAGAACATGATTTATTGAGATAATCTGGTCCGGCGCCTTGCCCACGTCAAAGCACACATCCAACTGCGGAACCCCAATAACCGTCTCCTCCGCCGCCACCGAATAACCGATGAGTTCCAGCTCATCTATCTGCACGTGTGCTAAGTTATGGCTTGGCATATTATTTCTCTAACTCGATTCCCATGAAAAACTTATCCTAAAAACGCCCGACCGCCGTGTCAATTTGTTTTTGACAATATCCACCAAACCAGCCATATTACACTGCGCCCGGACTGCGATACCGCTGAGCAGCCACAGGCCGACTGGAGAACAGAAAAATGCCCGACAAAAGAGCACACAGAGGACCGCATCCACAGGACGACGAACTATTCAGCCCAAAGGCCGTCACAAAACTCAGACGTGCCCTTGAAGATTTCTCCATGCTGCTCACCAAAGGATATGCCGAAAAAAGCACCCTAAAACTCGTCGGCGACAGGTTCAGCCTTACCCAAAGACAAAGACTGGCGATTATGCGAACAGCCTGCACCGACCAGCAGCTCGAATCGAGAGCCGCCCGGCGCCTGCCTATGACCGCCATCGTCGGACAACCGCTTCTTCTCGATGGCTATAACGTCCTGATAACAATCGAAGCGGCCATGAGCGCAGCAATCGTCTTCAAGTCAAGGGATGCCTGCTTCAGAGACCTCGCCGGCATACACGGAACCTACCGCAAAGTGGCCGAAACCATACCCGCCCTCGAATTAATTGCTCTATTCCTCGAAAAAACTGAAGTCACAAACGTGAAATGGCTGCTCGACAGCCCAGTATCCAACAGTGGACGACTAAAAACCCTCATCGGAAAACTCGCCCGCAGGAAAGGCTGCGACTGGGATGTCCGACTTCTCACAAACCCCGACACCGAACTAATCAGCACCGACTTCACCGTTGCCACCACCGACAGCGTCATCCTCGACCGATGCAAAAAATGGGTCAACCTCACCCGCCAAATCATCCAGGCAAAACTGCCCCAAACCCACATCATCGACCTGTCACCACTGACATAATCTACCATGCGGCAATGGGACACCCTGTAAAAAAAGAAGGCCCACCATCGCCGGCAGGCCTTCACAATCCCAAAGCGTAATACTAACCAAAACCTTTTCTACAGGTCCGGAATATCACTCATCCAGTCAGGCCAAACCGGCCTCCCAACTACCGACAAGGCTTCTGACCACCCCACGCCCCAATGTAACCCCCAGGCAGCCTTGATTGTCGACCTTCGGACGCTATAGTCCATCATGAGAATATTAATGTAATAAGGTGCATGTCGTTTTATGCACACTCGCTGCATTTCCACGGCATTTGGTTTCCAGACGGTACTTTCGAACGGCAGCGGATCATCCTCCGGGTAGCATTGCATATTCTGCTGCTGTCCGCAGGCCTGAATCGGCGCGTACTGCGCACCCTTTACATTTGGCGTTCTCCAATATTCTAACTTGCTTGAGCCTGACCCCTCACTTGCAGTGCCCGACTCGTTGGAGGCCCACAGGTTTATCGTATAGCTGCCCACCATGTTATAAACTTTCATATACTTGTCATTGTCATTATCGGTTTGGTCGTAAGGTCCCCATGCCAGGTTCGGGTTGCGACCCCCCTGCCCACCTGTTTTGGTCGCCATTGGGCAAATAAACAAATCTCGGTCCAGGTTTCCCTTGTAATAATCAATCATAACCCGCTGCATTTCGTTGCATTCGTTTCTGTTGGGGAAATTGCCCCTGTTATCATCCGTCCACATCTTCCAGATAAGACCCCACTGGTGCTGGTTGTTTAGGCACAGAACGTTCTTGGCCTGGGCCTTGGCCTTGTTCAGTGCCGGCATCAATATCGACATCAAAACCGCTATAATCGCGATAACGACCAAAAGTTCAATCAGCGTAAATCCTCTTTTTTTACTCATCTCGGTACCCTTCCCAATTAAATTCGATAACTGCTGCATCTTTCAATGCCCAAAACCATTTATATGATGCGCAAAACGCCTGTACTGTTCCCTTTTTACAATATTTTTTTCAAAAAAAACTCATTCCCCCTGCGGTCTACACCGCAAAAGCTCCCATTGCTGATACAACATCCTTATCCAAACTACCCTTTTAGCATGAAATCGGCCTTTTTGCAAGCAAAATCCAAAAAATCCCACTTACCCAGGCCAAAAACACCGGCAGCCCCCATACAGATGCTCTCAAACAACCTCCTGCCGTAAAAAAAACTCGCTCACCAGGCTAATAATCTTTGAAGTCCGTCATCCAGTCAGGCCAGATTGGTTTACCGCGATCCACACTCAGATCCGAATCATTGCTCCTGAACCAATGCTTGCTCCAATGAATCTCCCACAACTCCTTAAGACCTATCTTCCTGGCACTATAATCCAAAAAAGCACCGCTTACATAACCGTTGTGCCGATTCATACAAAAACGCCTTATTTCATCCCTGTCATTACCGTCGCCGCCTGCCCAGGCCTGACCGTCGTATTCCGGAGGAACATCCCAATGATGCGTGCACGCCCCTGAAAGACTACACCCAACCATCAAAGGAGCATACGCTACACCGGCAGCGTCCGGCGTCTTCCAACGAAGAGTACCATTATACACATCGCTTGTAGCGGCAGATTCGTCCTTCGTAACCCACATGTTAAGACCGTAGCTGCCCACATAAACAGGCCCACTACCATCTTCCCAGGCAGCAAAAGGATTGCGACCGCCCTGACGTACCATCTTGGTAGCTTCCGGACAAAACAGTATCTCATCATCCCTGTAGTATTCCTCCAATTCTCCAACCCAGTCGCCCATACCAATATCAAAAAAACCTTTATGGTCGTCGGTAAAGTACTTCCACACCAGCCCCCATTGATGAAGGTTCGATATATCAATCACTAAACGAGCCTGCTTCTTCGCCCTGTTCAACGCCGGCATCAATATCGACATCAATACCGCAATAATCGCTATCACAACCAACAGTTCTATCAGCGTGAACCCACTTTTCTTTGTCATCTAATCAACGGTCTTTCTGCTATGTTAGTTTACCCTTAAAATACCCAAAATCAGGCCTTATTGCAACCACGAAGAGTCCGAATCACGCGGGAATCGCCCTGCCCAAAACCGGCTCTACCAAATTGACACAACCAATTATCGGCCAATTACGCGATCGAATCCATAGCCTCGGCAAGTTCCCCGGCCCTTTGTGAGCCTATCAGCAGGTGCTTTCCGCCGCTAAGCACCAACTGCACGCCCTCTTTTCCGCTGACGTTATACGCCTTACCCTTCTTTCCATATTTGATGCCCCACCCACCATAATCGTGAATAGGTCTGTACTCGCACGCATAATACTCCTGTAAATCCGCCCTCCCGAAACGCTTATAACACCTGTGAAAAGGAAAAAAACGCACGTAAAGACCGTCGCTGCGAACTTCCGTCTCAAGACGCAGCATCAACAAAAATCCGGAAATCACCGCCGGCACGATTACAGCGAACACGACAATCACTGCAAACACGGCCCAGCCGACCACCTCAGCCTGCGACTTCCACAAAAATGCCGCAGCAACCGCACCAGCCACCGCTCCCAAAAGCATCACCTGGAACCACAAACCGAATCTCTGAACTTCGCTAAAGATTACATCATCTTCGCCATCCATCATTTACCACCTTTCACCTGCCTCGCCTTTCAACCTGTTGCCCGCACCGCCGACAGGGCCTTCGCCCGGACCTTATCGCTTCTTCCCTGCTGTTGAAACCGATAAGATTTTCCGGCTTTATCCGCTGTGCCCACATACAATCCGCCCTGTGAAAAACCTTGCTTTTCTTCGACGCAACGTATCTGTATCTGCCCCGCGCCACCAACTTGGCAGAATTCGTCTTCCTCGCAAGCCTCGCCACATCAGCCCCATTAGCGTCAGCAGCGACAAAACCATCAGGATTAGCCGTCAGCAAACACGTGACAAAACTCTCAACCTGCGCCAGTACCGCCTCGGTGATTTTCCCCTGCATATCTTCAACCGCCGCCGCCGCCATCACGGGTTTTGCCTTCCAAACATCAGGTTTCAGATGGACTTGCCGCTCACTGTCCAATACCACACGCCGTGCAAGCGATGTCTGAACGTGGAAAACGTATGCCGGAGATTCTCCCACCCGCAGCACATCTACAGCGATAATCAACTCAGGCCTCGAAAGCAACCTTACCGGTTTAACCTTCACCCCGGATTTGCCGAGCTTTTCCTGGACTTTCGCATCAATCTGCTCCCACAACAGACCATCCTTATTCGGCTCGCCATCCGAGGGCTTAATAACAACCGACACCTCGCTTATTCCCGCAAGAGTGGGGTTTACGCGACCAATCAATCCCGCCTCATGCTCGACAGGCCGCTCTATCTGGCCACCGGCTAATCCGCTCAAAACCACGCACAGAACCGCCGCAAAAAAATAATGCCTTATCGTTTTCATGTCCTCGCCTTCCTTTCCAACCTTTCAGCCTGCACTGTCAAAAACCTGCTTCCCCAGTTGTTATACCAGATTCTCGTCTGCCGCACCATTTGTCAAGCCCATTCTTGCCTCCTTCGCCGTTATCAATTATAATCCCCATTTCTGAAATAACGAATTTTACAGAGACAACCTCATGACCAATGAAATCGCAAAACAGATGCAATTGCTCAGCAGGGGCACCGTCGAGCTTATATCACAAGCCGAGCTTGCCGAAAAACTATCAGACTCAGCCAAACAAAACACCCAACTGCGAATCAAGCTCGGACTCGACCCAACCTCACCCGACATACACCTCGGCCACACCGTCGTGCTCAGAAAAATGCGGCAGTTCCAAAACCTCGGACACAAGGCTGTACTCATCATCGGAGACTACACCGCAAGAATCGGAGACCCCTCAGGCCAGGATTCCACCAGGCCAATGCTCTCCAACCAGCAGATTCAGCAGAACGCGAAAACCTATTTCGAGCAGGCAGGCAAAATCCTCGACACATCCGAAGACAAACTCGAAGTACGCTACAACAGCCAGTGGCTCGAAAAGCTCACCGCTATGGAGATTATCCAGCTTCTCGCAAAAAAAACCGTCGCACAGATGCTCCAGAGAGACAGCTTCAAAAAAAGACTACAGGACGACCAGGACGTCTACATGCACGAGTTTCTCTATCCCATAATGCAGGGCTACGATTCCGTCGTTGTCAAAAGCGACGTCGAGATTGGCGGAACCGACCAAACCTTCAACAACCTCATCGGCCGCGACATTCAAAGGGCATACGGCCAGCCGCCCCAGGTGGTAATAACCATGCCCATTCTCGTCGGACTCGACGGAAAAGAAAAAATGAGTAAATCCAAAGCCAATTATGTCGGCGTCACCGATGAGCCGAACGACATGTTCGGCAAAATCATGAGCATCTCCGACGACATGATGGAAAACTATTTCACCCTGCTGACCGACTTCAGCGATGAAAAGATTGGCCAACTCATCGACGGCCAAAAAACTCATCCCAAAGAAGCCAAAGTCCTCCTCGGCAAAACCATCGTATCGCAGTTCTACAACCCCGCCACCGCCCAGCTTGCCGCCGAAGAATTCCAAAAGGTCTTCGCCAGGGGACAACTACCCGACGACATCCCGGAGGTTGAACTGCCCCCCGACCCAATCTCTCTAAAGCAACTGCTTCTTTCTTGCAAGCTCGTCTCCACCGGCGGCGAAGCCAAACGAATGGTCGCCCAGGGCGGTGTAAGCATCAATGGCCGCAAACAAACCGACCCGAACACTGAAATACCCCCGGCAAACAACATGGTCGTCCAGGTCGGAAAACGAAAATTCGCAAAAATCAAAACCACCTGACACCCCCGCACCCAACCTGGCCCTCGAACACTATTAACCTCACAAAACATCCACCCCTTATCCACCCTTTTTGTCATTCCCGCGAAGGCGGGAATCCATGTTTTCCCCACGACGTGTCGCGCCGTTGCTGTATCCTTTTCCAATTATCGATTAAAACCCCTTTACAACCACCCCTTAATCCCACATAATGCCCCCTATGAGAGAATCACTAACAAAACTGCCAAAGACCCACAAACTCGATAAGCTCCGCAGACTCGCAGCCAATCACGACCCTGCCTTTTTTACTGTCTTTCCGCTCCGCACCCAGCAGGAAAGAGACAGCTTCGATCTGTTAAGACAGGCCTACGTAGGGGCACGCTACCACGATGACTATAAGATAACACCGCAGGAACTAAAATACTTAGCCCGATGCGTCAAACTGCTCCGCGACCAGACAGAAAAGAGTTGTGACGCGAAGATGGAGGGCTTTATTTAGAAATAACGTATGAGCAACAAGTAGCACATTCAATCAGTTCTAAATTACCTACCAATTATGAATAAAACAGAATATAAAAAACTGGACTTAGAACTCATCAAAATAACACCTTTGCGTAAAATCATTAAAGCAGTAGTAGAAGATATCCAACACAAGCCAGCAGTCTTTCGAGAATGGCTTATAGAAAATATTCTCTGTAGCCTTATCGAACGACTCTTTAAATTAAAATACTACAAAGATATTTGCAAAATTGCAGACAAACTCTCTGCCGAAGAAATGCTTTTGTCTGGCATTCTATTTGAAGTTGCATATTCTTTTAATGAAATAAAAAACCCTCAAAAAGCAAAGTATTTTTATACCTATTATTTGGATAATTATGAGGAAAGCTCTGCTGTATGCAATAATCTTGGGCTTCTCTATGAAAATGATGGAGATTTGGAGACTGCCCTTAATTTATTTATACAAGCTAAAGGATTAGATGCTGGTAATGAACAGGCACCAAAAAATTACCAAAGGATTAAGGAAAAGCTTGCTGAGAAAATAGCATTGGACCAAAAACTTAAAAAAGCTTTAGTTAACTTTCAGCGAGAGAATTCCTACATAAAAGAAAAATTCCTTCACTTCTGCTCACATATGGACGGTAATGATCAAATAATCTGTCCTTACCGCCAATTACCTCAGTTTGTGGGAACATCTTCCAATAAAGCACATGAACTCGTAAAAAATTGGATAGAATCAAATTATCTCGACAAGGACAGTTCCGAAGGAGTTAGTGTTTACCAAGTTAACCCATATATAAATGAGTATTCAAATGAATTAAAGAACGAGTTGCATCAAGACAAAGAATTTTTAGAAATTTGCGAAAGTCTTGATTCAAAATCATTACACGAAATCGGATTTGACACCCAACTTCAAGAAAAGCTCTCAGAGAATGTCATGGATGACGAATTAAGAACTATGCTGTCAAGAGACTTAAAAGAAGTTGCAATTGCCATCTTTACAAAATCATATAAATCAGTATTGATATTGAGTGGTAGCATAATAGAAGCTATATTGCTTGATAGGCTAAGTCATCTTGGAGTCAAAAAAGTTATATTAAAAAATAGAAGTAAACCAGTTCAGAAAAAACTAGAAGAATTAAGCCTTAGCGCCTTATTAAGTGAAGCACAATCACAAGGTCTAATTGATAACAATCTTATGCATCTTTCACATGGTGTCAGGGGGTTCAGGAATTTAATTCACCCAGTTATAGAATATCGAAAAGAGAGTATGGAAGTTTCTAAACAGAACGCTGAATTGGCATGGAACATAGTAAAGAAAGTAATATGTGAAATAAGCGAACCATAGGCGAACAAATATTGAAGAACCAACGGAAACTTGTTAACTAGAAAGAAACAGTCTGTCTTTCTAGTTTTGTACAGACTGTATAATCATTGTTAGAACACAGTAGGAGAAACTTCGCATGGAACAATACAAAATAGATTTTGAATCGATGGCGTGGGAGAGTCCAGCTGATGGTGTCAAGAAAACTAGGGACAGTCACGAATGGCGGTTCCTTAAGGGTTTTTTGGGAAAACACTCCCCGCATCGGCAAGATAGATTGTTTAAATTTCAGGGTTTCGCTCTTGTCGAAATAGATGCCAAAAACAGTACTTATAAGCAATTTCGGCAGTTTTGGCAAAAAGGCTTGAATAAATGTAAAATAACAGGGATTATTGCTTAAGGAACCGCCATTCG
>Ga0210003_1000163_pt1 | contig 58488 bp, 75 predicted proteins | sample LantaG_FD_182804 | JGI IMG/M metagenome (GOLD analysis project Ga0210003, IMG submission 182804) | Deep subsurface microbial communities from Baltic Sea to uncover new lineages of life (NeLLi) - Landsort_02402 metaG (SPAdes) (version 2) | ecosystem: Environmental > Aquatic > Marine > Oceanic >... | reverse complement strand
TCGTAACCAACACCTCTACCAAATTCAATGGAACAGATATCAGGTATTACCATAACCTGAACCTTACCTGATTCAACTTCGGATGAATAATGATTCAATATATTCTCTTTCACTTCTGTAGATGTAAAAGGATTTTTCTCATTCGGTTTACCATCTCTTATACAGATGAAGACATTTTTACCCTCATCCATAGCCTGTTTAAATAATTCTTGATGACCTTTGTGTAGTGGTTGCCATCGACCTACGAACATAGCGTATTGTCCATCTCTAGGGGGTATTGATGATTCAACGTGCGTGTTTTTACTCCATTCTTTCATATTTTTATTTATAGTCCGTATTCGGTCCAATCTATCCCCTCAAAACCTTTATTTCTAATTAGGTTTACTCCCATCGCTCTCTGACCAGGTTTATTTGGGTCCATATCGTTAATTAAAACTCGTGGACCTCTTTCGATTTCCATAATTAAACGGTCATATGGTATATCGTTTACTGCAAGTTCTTTCTCAGTATGTAAATGCATATGTAAAGGTCTTGCGGTGGTTAATAGAATCATATGTCCCTCATCTTTCCATTGTTGAAGTTTCTCCTTAACGTTTGGACAAACTTCTGGTGATGAAGATTCATAGGTTTCAAATTTTCTGTATTTAAAGATGGTACCATCAATATCACAAAATATCGTTGATTTCTTTTCCATCATAATTTCAATTCAGATATTAATTTTGCGAATGATATGGCCGGGTCATCCAATGTTGTATCAACATCTGTGAAGTTTTCAGTAGGGGGTTCATAACCTTCTACTTTGAAATGGTCTCTTTCTCTAGGTTCGGTAGTGTGAACATAGATTTCAGTAACATTTCCACTATTTCTCTCTTTGAATTCATCACGTAACCATTTGTATGGTGCGACTAAAGAAACTACAACATCACAATCGTGTATATTAAGATAATCACATATCATTTGAGCGTTTCGAACATTATTAATACGTCCTTGCTCAGAATAATCTTTGTTGTAAGTTATTTCTCTTAAGTGGTCTCCATCCAAATGAAATACTGATTTAGATATGTTCTTATGATTCTCTTTTAAATGAGAAACTAACTTTTTCCCTAATACGGTCTTACCGTGAGCGGGTTGCCCCGTGAACCAATAAACCATATTAATCTTCGATAGACATCAATTCAAGGTCAAAGTTTAGGTCCTCACCCGCTAATGGATGATTCATATCTAAGATAACTTCCTCATCTCTAAGTTCAATTACCAATGCTTGAAGTGGTTGTCCCGATTCTGTTTGACCTTGAACCATCTCCCCTACTTTTAATACGAAATCAGGTGGAAAGCTAGTTTTTGGAACTGGCATGATTGCCGCCTCCACTTGAGGTCCGTAAGCTTCTGCAGATGGAATGTTGATTGTTTTTTTATCCCCTACAGACATTCCGATAACTGCGTCATCAAATCCTTTTATCATTTGCCCTGTTTGCGCTTTAAAAGCGATTGGCTCGTTTCTTTTACGAGAATTGTCAAATTCTGTTCCGTCATTTAACGTTCCGATGTAATGTACCTTAATTTGGTCTCCTTTTTTTACTTGCATTTTTTAATTTTTAATTGCTATTATATCATTTTCAAAAAACTCGATATGATATCCTAAATCATCTAACATATCTGCCACCTCATAGGGGTCACAATATCCAGTTTCCATCTTAATGATGTTTATTTTATATTTTTCAAAATCAATAGATTTTAATATTTGAAAATCCCATCCTTCGACATCAATCTTTAAATAATCGATTGTGGTATATCCGAGTTCCTCCATCACTTCATTAAAAGTGGTTGTTGGGACATCATAGGTCTCTAATTCTCCAGCGTAAGACGCAGTATCAACGTGTAAAACATTTCCTGAATATATGGTACCCATTCCTCTATAGTCAGTAGCGTCTTCAATACTATTTTTAGTGATAAAACGTGAGTCATCTCTAATGCGTGAGTAACTTGTGGTACCCACCTGTAAGTCAATGGCTTTGTTTATTTTTATTAAATTTTCATGGTCACTAATAGAATCTAAAAATGGTTTGTGAGGTTCAGCCATAATACCTCTCCATCCTTTATCGCACAAACGCCTTAAATGGTCAAAGTCACAAGTACCTATTTCAAAAAATGTTTTCATATCTTACCGTATTTTAATTTAACTCTTTCTGATATTGGAACTGTATCCCCAACCTCATCAATTCTAACAAATTTCATTTTAGTAGTCAAGATAATTGTTTGTTTTCCTGAATATACATTATGTGAGCGGGCTTCAACATATAATGTGATTGATGTGGTTCCAATATCGTCAACGATTCCATAAATCTTTAAAAGTTGACCTTCTTTTGCTGGTTTTGTAAAAATACACTCATCAATTTTAACTGTTACCATTCTTGGAGTATCACAGACTTGCATTGCATAAGCTGCGGCGCTTGAATCCAACCAAGCTAATAATTTTCCACCAAAAAGATTTCCGTGAAATCCTAAATCAGATTTCTTAATCGGGTGGGTGTTTAATAATTCCATTTCATTTACCATTTAGTAAAGTATAGTAATAAAAAGAGAGTATGAAAACCCCCATTGTCTAATAATATACAATTAAAGATAACTTAAGGTCTTATAACCCATAGATTGACTTGAAAAGGTGTATGGTTTCTTCTAATACTTTATCTTGAGTCCAAAACATAAGAGTATCTCCAGAATGTGCGGTATCAAACCCAATCCAGTATCCATCCGAAAAATTAGGACTATCTTTAATGAACTGACTAAAGGTTAATCCTCCATGAACACTCACATCAATATCATCATATGTCTTACCGTAGTATTTGTGACTCTCAGCGATACGAACATACCCATTACCCCAACCGTGGCCCATATCCAACCAAGTATTTTTAATAAGGTGTATGGGTGATGTCATATTTAGTTCAAGATATGATTCTATGATATCCTCATATCCGATACCCATATATTTCACATCAAGAAGTGCGTCGTCACCCTTTTGTATTAGTAGTTTCTTTAATTTTTCCTTTAGTATGTTCATCTTCTTTTTCAATATAAATGTAATGTTCTGCATTCATTAACTCTACGTAGAGTTCGTCAATCTCATCGTCTGTAAGATTGTTAATCCATTTTTCTTTTACTCGTCCCATTTGATAATTTAATTATAATCATTTATCATTGTAACAAAAGTAGTTAATAAAAATGAAACAGACAATCACAATTATAATATTTCTTTTAAGTTTTATCAAAACTTATGGTCAATCATCTACCGTTGGTATTATACCTAACACTATGAATGTGGTACTCTGTACGGATAATATTAACCTCACTACGGAGTATTCACGTTTTGGTTTATATACTATGTGGGACCTTGAACAAGTAATAAGTCAAGTAGATTATAGGTATAATTTCCCGAATACGTTAGGTGTTAATTTTGCGATATTACAAAACGGACTTAATATTGGTGGTGGAGCCAGTATTGAGTGGGTTTCCACAACGGATTATGAGATATATCCTAACGTTCTTATTCGTTTGAATCCTTTAAAAATGGTTACCCAAGATAATAGGCATATTGACATTTCTTTAATGTTAAACGTATCCAAAGAAATAAATTTTGGTATAGGATTATCAATTCCGTACAGATTGAATGCTTTGTAATATTTATAGTTAGACTATTTATCATTTATGGGTACTGAATTTGAAGATTATTATACTGGTATTATGGAAGAACTATCTAAAGTAGTTCCAAGTAAATCTTATGTGCGATATCTAATGAGGAAAAATTATTTCCAAATTAAAACTTCATTTTATGAGGATGTTAGTCCTGAAGAGGTTATTAGAGACTTAAAATTCCAAGTGGTTGAGAATGAAGTGTCTGAAAAGAATGTATTAACCGAAAGCGTTAAAACCGATTTACCAACTCGAACAATCGTTAGAGATTTAATAAATATGGTTAAGTTAGGTCAGAATAAGCTGTTTTACCTACCTGAAGATATTAACCCTGAAATGATGACTTATGATTTTGGACATAAAATACCCTATCTAAGTGTCGAATTTGACGTTAGTCGTGATGTTACACTTCCTGGTGATTATTTGATGAATGGAGGAACATCAAAAGATGAGGATACCATCGAGATTAAATTAATACTTAATCCTGACAAATTTCCAAATTCTTATTATGATTTAGTCGCGGATTTAAACGACATTGTTAGACACGAAATGGAACATATATTACAATCTAACTTTATGAAACCTGAGGACCAAATGAGTCCCGATGAGTTTGAAGCGCCAACGGATAAAGAGTATTATAAACAATCTCATGAAGTTCCTGCTGAAATTGCTGGATTAAGACGTATCGTTAAATTAAGAAAACAACCGATTGAGAAAGTAATTTACGATTGGTTTGTTAGGTCACAACCTGTCCATAACTTAAATAAGGAAGACATAGAAGAACTTACCGATTATCTAACTATAAAGTACAAAGAATATTATGGATAAGAAAACTTTAGAATCCAAAATAAAAAGGTCAGTACAGGTGCTGTTATACCTTTTTGAACTCAAAACAAATACTAAAATAGACTCTGCAAGAAATTTTATTTTTACTTATTGGAATTCCAGAGATGAGGAAGGAACTGGTGGTACCGTTTATTTCACTATAACCTTAAAGGGTATGTGTGAAGACCCAGACCCAAATATCCTATGTCGTGAGACTGATAGGGTTTTTGATATGGTGTATGATTTTTTCAAAACTCAAAAATTAGACGATGAAACCCTATCATTTATCAAAGGAGAAGAACCAGATGATATGGTCGGTCTATTTTTGCGTTCCGACTTTACGTGGAATAGCGGAATGGACGATAATGTAGAATACGAATATGGGTTTGAATATAACTTCTACAATTTGGAAATTACTGAATAATTTTTAAAAATTATCTTAATTTAACATACCTTTTTAAGGTATTCGTTCCTATTTATTAATACGGAACAAAAATCCCAAAAATTTTAATGAAAAACACTGTCGGTTATCCTTTTTTAACCAACCTTGTAAGGTCAAAAAACCACTCTGAGGACCAAGCCCCGTTTGATGCTTCTGCATACTACGAATGGGACGATAATGCTGACGAGTTAGATGACCTACAAGTGTTGGTATATCAAGAAGATTCAGAGTAATACTTTGATTTCTCATTTTAATTCATTATCTTTGTAGATGTGAAGAATACCCTACTTGCCATATTATTTTTATTTTTAGCTCAAACGGGTGCGTGGTTTCAACAATTTGCTCAGGTAAAGTGGATATGGTTTAGAAATAACTCAACGTTTAGTGCTATAGTTATCGGAATCCCAATATCCTTTCTTTTTATTTATGGTGCGAGATTCGCATATGAGTCAATGGGTTCCGCTTGGAGTGCACGTTTAATACAGTACAGTATAGGGATATTTGTTATGTTTACATTATCGTCATTAATATTAGGTGAAGACTTAACACCTAAAAACGCAGTTTCATTAAGTCTTTCATTACTAATAGTATTGATTCAAGTTCTATGGAAATAACATCAAAAGATAAATTAAAAAACCTATCACTTCAGGAGTTAAAAATAATTTGTAAAGGTTTAAACATTGGTATAACCGGCACTAAATTACAACTTATAAAAAACATTTTAGAAACTACTCGACCTGAACCCGTGGTCGTTAGTAAGATTCCTGATAGTGTTGCATCACCAGGTAAGAAAATCGTAGGGGTTAAATTAGATGATGGTGGAGAGTTAAGGATACAACTCGGTAAAGAGGTCGAAAAAAATAAAGCAAAGATTATTTTTTATTCGTCAGGTGTCCACTACTATGAGGTGGACAAAGAATTTAATTTTTTATAAGGTTTCTGAATCAGGTGATTCTAATTCCTCATCATCGTGATTATAAGTCTTTTTGTTTGAAATCTTATCACTTAATTTTTCGATAATAGTTTTAAGTACAACTGCGCTTAAAGTGATAAATGAGGAGGTGGTTAATCCTTCTAACGCAATCATATCCATTTCAGGGTTTTGTAAAAGATTAATAAGGGCTGGTAATATTGGTAATAAAAAACTATAGGCGACTATGTCTAATCCAGTATAAATTGACATACCTAATACGTCTAAAATACGAGTTACTTTTTCTTTTAATTTTTGTGTATAACTAATGGTATAACTAAACTCATCGATTAGTCCATCTTTTTTCATTTTATTATATATCTTAATATAATCTTTAGCGTTGTAGAATACGATTGAAATCGCGGCGACAGCTAAACCATGAATTTCAGACTCAGATAAACCAGCGTATTGACCATTTAAGTAATCTACGATTGGAGATACTAATGAACCTATACCTGCACCATACGTTAAAAGGAATTTAAAACTTAATCCTAACTGTTCTTGAGCATCTTTAACTATGTCTTTACCGTAACCATATGCTACCTCAAGTTTTTTCTCAAAATCTTCTTTAATACTCTCAGTAATAACTCTACGGTATTGTTCTTCTGTAATTATTGCCTTCATTTACAAGTCATTTACGTATAAATATATTATTAATGGTATTTATACAAAAAGAAACTAATATGTTAAATCCTGACTTAAAAGAAGGCGATAGAATCTTATTGATTCATATGGACGGAGAATCTTCCGTTAGTATAGGTGATAAAGGAACTGTAAAAAGAAATTCCAGAGACCCGTTTGAAAAAGACGATACCATTTATAGTGTGGAGTGGGACAATGGTACCACCCTTAATCTTTTAAGCGCCACTGATTCTTGGATTTACGATAAAGACTTTAAACCTAAAGGTTCGATAAAGAAAGGAAAAGAAATTAAAGAGGGTAGCGTTGAAGAAGTAGATGAATATATGAAACTTAAAGATATCTTTAAGTCTGGTAAAAAGAAAAAAATATTTGATTTTTTTGAGTCTATTAGAACGAGTGGTATTGTCAATATGTTTGAGTCTAGTCGATTTATATATTCAGGTGGTGAATATCTAAAGGACTATGTTAAAATGCAAAAATATAGTGGTTATGAATTTGATGAGGACACCATAGATAATCTCGCAGATTTAGCTGACGACGCTAAAAACGAGATGATTAGTATTACTATGGAGGTATTAGAAAGCAAAGGTATTGAACTAACGTTAGATAATATGAATCGACATATTAAGAAACTGTCTAACGAAGCCTTACGATTCTTTATTATGCTTAAAAACGTTTAAAGAGAATCTTTAACCAAAATCTTATTAATGTTAATACTGTGAGTAGGTACTTACATCAAAAAGATGGGACCTCAACTCAGATATATTTAATATTCTAAATAATCAACTAAAAATATTGGATTTTGTTCGCCAAAATAACCTCCTATGATGTTGAAGGAGTAATATTCTAAAGCGTCTTCTTCAGTCATACCATCTTTTACTAAGGATTGTATGATTTTACTTACGGAATAAAGAATACGATTCTCATTTCCAAATTCTTCTGTAATTCCAACAATGCAGTCGTCAAAACCAGTTAATACAATAGCCCCTTCGGCCATCTCATCTATAAAATCTTTTGTAATTTCCATATTTGTAATTTTCAATAAAGGTAATTAAAAAACATTTCACAATCAAATCATATTTATAATAAAACACAATTATTATGAGAGGATATTCAATTATGACGGATGAGGAGAGAGATTCCATCCTAAGTCAACACAAATCATTATATGATGGTTATGCCACAGGTAATATGCCAACCAATCAAACTCCATTATCGGTATATGATTCTGCGGGTGATAAAGAAGGTATTACTGTAAACGCTAAGGGCGAAGTAAGTACTTATAAAAATCACCACATTAATGAATCTAAAGTTAATGAACAGGGATTTAGTTGGGATGGTACCTACGCTAATGAAGTTAGTGAGCAAGAAGCCGACGATATGGATGTATCCGATGTTGAGGATGGTTACGATTATAATTCAGGTGGTCCTGAACAATTCGAACCTTCAGGTGACGATAAAGACCCTTACGGTATGGACTTAGAGGCTATACAGAATATGTTTGACTTTGAAGATATTGAGGGTGATGGTGATACCGGAGATTCTATGATGTCATTACAAAAGAAAATGGACGGTGAATTTGACGGTAAAGAAAAATTAGGTGGAGAAACATCTTCTTATGATTTTGAATCTGATGGTCCTAATGACAGTATTGCTTTTGAGCAAGAAGATGAAATGTATGAAGAGGTTGATGAGGATTTATACGAATCGTTTAAATTACAACGACAATCCATATTAGAAACTTTTAATAAGTTTAAAAAATATAACTAAAAAGAAACCCCTCAATCGAGGGGTTTTTTATTATACCATTAGTTCATTCTTCTTTCTATTGTACTTCCTCAATAATATGTTGTAACCTGAAACATCATTGGTTTGTCCAATGTAAAGTTCAGCGTAATTCAGGGCAATATCCAATTGTCTATCATTGTGACAAGATTCGATAACTCTTTCGGCTTTATCATACCATTCTTTAATTATAGGTCGTTCCATTAGTATTTACGTTTTAAAAATTTGGGTGAGTGTCTATCTTTGTACGAAAGTAATAAATCTTCTTCACTATCACAAGGATAATACATATCAATTATATCTTTTATTGTTGTTGTACCATCATTTACGTGTCTGATGATTGGGTCCATTATATTAACACTACCTTCGGATGTCTTATCGTAGTAATTACCACATTTATATGTGAAGATAGTTTCATCTTCTAACGATAGAAATCCATGGGCAAAATAAGGTGGAACAAATAACGATAGTTTATTCCTATCATTCAAATCAAAATACTCAAATTTACCATAGGTATCTGACATCTCTCTTAAATCGACAACGAAATCAATTGCGGACCCTTTTAAGACTCTAACTAATTTTGCTTGTCCGTTTATACCAGTTTGATAGTGGAGTCCTCTAAAAACACCTTTATGTGACACTGATATGTTATCTTGAACAAAGTATGTGGTGCTTAATGTGCCATCATCTTTAAGTGCCCATTTAGCTGGTAACTCATTTATTAATCCTTTGGATGAGTAGGATAACTCATTCCATGACTCCATAAAATATCCTCGATTGTCGTGGTGATAATCCTCCTCAATAATGTAAAGGTTATCCATTGATGTTGATTTTATTTTCATTCTTCTTCTATATTTGGTAAGTCATTATTTTTAAGGTAGTGTTCAATATATTCTATAATGTGGTCTGAATCTCGGTAATCTTCCCAGTACGTACTAAAGTCAATTTCCCAATCCTTAGTATAGTGACTTTCACTGGAATAATCCCAACAATCTTCAGATTGTTCATAACAACCCATATTGGATAAAAACTCATCGAACTCATCAATATCAATATCTAATTTTCTAAATTCTAATTCTTGATTTATGGCAAAGTAAACTATGATTGTATAATCTGATAAAAAATAATCTTCTATGATATAATGGTTTTTCATGTATTTTGTTATATTTTATAGTAATAATAAAAACATTTTTTAAAAACTAAAATGGAAGTAATAGAAATTGTGTCTCATTTTATAAATAGAGACAGTAATATGTTAAGAGTTGAGTTTCGTTGCATAGGTGACGACATAGATATGGTTAGAACTGATGTTATCGAATATCAGTATGTTGAAGAGTTTGGATATGACGACACATTGGACTTTCATGGGTTCTTTGATGACTTTGAAAACGATGAATGGGATTATGACGCAGATGTGGAAGATGATGAAGATGATGCATTGATGGATGACGAAACTCTACTATCTTTTCTTAATGAATATTATGTAGTTTATCCTAATCTACCTGATGCAGAACAACTATAGTGATATTTATAGGTATGGACATTATAGGGCTCATATCTAAATTACTCGGTAGAATTAAACTAACTAAACCAACACTTTTTGGTTTGGATAGTAACGATATTGTGTTAATCGTAAGTCCATCTTTAAAGATATATGGAGTCGACAGTAGACCAAAAAAATTATTGGATACTTTCCCATTCCAAAAGGATAGATTATTAAATTCGAAAGAATTGATTAAGTGGGCTAAAGAAAATGGATATAAAATCACATTTCAAACTGATATACCTGCTATTAGGAGAAAACTATACTCTTCTTTTGGTGATGTGATGGTTGAATCTGTAAATGACGGAGAAAGGGAACTTACCATATTGGTTATGGGGGAGTTGGATAAATCATCGTTACCCAACACAGTTAAGAAATGGGCTAAAGATAATCCAGAGAAGTTTATTTCGAATATTCGAACGATACAAGAAATGTTAAAAAAATAAAAGGAGGTGAAAACCTCCTTTTTTTATGGACCAACTTCTTTGAAGTGGTATTTCACTTTGTGTTGTGGACCTTCCGCTTTAAATGGGTATTGCGTTTGCCATACTGAGAACTCGTCAATACCGATATATGAAATCTCGTATACTCTACTGACTGTGTTGGTTAGAGTGAAGTGTACTGAGATAACATCCCATTCACCTGATAAGATATCCTGTCTTACGGTACATTCGGCCTTTGACCTCCATGGGTTACCAAAAACAGTTGTATCCTTATTCCAATAGAACGTCCTATTGTTATCTGTGAACTTAAACCGCGTCATAGAAACCAAAAAAGTATCTAATGGAGTCTGAGGTTCAAATAGACTGAAACTACCATAGTGGTATATAGTATCCTCCCTCCATCCGTATACCCGGTCTTCAGTTAAAACGATTACGTGGTCAATTACGTACTCCCCGTCCAAGTTTGGGTAAGTAGGATACGACTTTTCGCAACCAAGAAGTAGACCGATTGTTATTAATAGTGATAGCTTTTTTATTTTGTTCATAAAGTTCATGTTCACGTTTTTTTTTATTATACCATTTAACCATATCATCTGAATATCTATCAATATCTATAAATTTCGATATAGTTTCAGGTGTGATATTATCAAAAATTTTCTCATAATATTCATCGACGATATATTCAATTTGATGTTCACCATAAGAGTTCCCATCAACAGTGTAGTAGATGGTAGTGTCGAAAATATTTTCGTATTCAGATATTATCTCTATCTTATTCGAATCTTTAATCTTAATTTTTGTATTGATTGGGTATGACATAAGACAAATGTAATTAATATTTTTCTGATTACCAAACTATTTATAGAGAAATATTCCATAATGAGGTTATTAAAAGAAGATATTTCACGTATTAAAGAAGTCATGGGTATTGATGAGGGTCCTAACAGTCCTATGTATAAAGGACCTGAAGGTTATGATGATGGTTGCGACTGCTATCCTGACGATGAAGAAGATGATACTGAAGGGGAAATTGATGAACAAGATGATGGTGAACCAGCACCTTCAGGACCATCAATGTCGGCATGGGAAACCGGCCTTGAGAGAGGTAAAGCCAATCCAATAGATGCAACATCTAAATGGGAAACAGGAATAAGTAGAGGTAAAGGAAACCCACTATGGTAAGAAAAAATAAGATACAAGAACAGGTATTAAGAGATATCTTACTAAAGATGAGTTATGATTTATCTAAGACTCTCAATGAGAATATTACGGAACAAGGGTTAGATGGACCAAATGGTAATATAAATCCAAGTGATAATACTAGACTTGTTTATGATATTGACCCTAATGCCGATATGAGTAATGTATATCCAAATTATTGTAAGTATCCTAAGATGGTCATTAACCCTAAAGACATTGATGGTCAAAGTGGTTTAATCGACGACCCAAAGACAGGTATTAGATATTGTTTTTATCCTGTACCATCCACAACCGGTGATGGTTCAGTATTGGGTCTACATATACCTTCAGACGCACCATTACTATTTTGGGGGGATGCCCGTCATTATGATGTTGCAATCAATGGACATATGAGAGAGTTTCCTAACGACAATGAAGAACAATTTGAGGATATTATAACTACGATTTTACCACCTAATACCGTTCGTATGATTAATGGTACATACGGCACCTACATAACTCGAATCAATGGTTCAGGAACGGTAGGTTGGAAATTTAAAGGGTTTTACGATAAAAGTAGAAATGTATTTCCCCAACCTGAATGGGTAGATGATAGGTCTGGATATCAAAAATTCGTTGACGATTGGGGAACGGCAATACAAATTACTCTGGTTGTCGGTACCGTAATTGCTGGTATATATACTGGTGGAGCATCTTGGGTATTAACTGCGGAAATTCTTGTCGAATTGGGTGTAGGTGCGGCTGTTGGATATCGGGAATTTGAGAAGGGTAATAATGTCGCGGCAGGATTGTCACTTATAACGGGTATGTTACCGGTATTGAAATTGTCTAAAGCGTTTGCAGGGTTAAGTACTGCGGCGATGAAAACTTTAAGTGGTAAATTGGCAAAATCGGGATTAAGTGAAGCCTCAGATGTAAAAAGTTATATTAAATTTTATAGGTCTTTAGATGTAGATGAGCAAAAAGTTTTAAGTCAACTTTTAAAACAAGATGAAGCAGCAATGGGGGCAATCATGAAAGAGTTTGCATCAACTATTGGTGATGATGCTCTAAAAGCGGTAAAGACTGCCGCGTCTAAGAACCCTAAAATATTAAAAGATTTAAAATTTTGGGATAAATTATGGGCACGTGAGCTCACTTCAAATGCTGTGGTTGGGGTATTAGGCATTACGATTGGGGTATTATGGGGAAAAGAATTAAATAATGCCGAAAAACAAGCTATAGAGGATGTTTATTTAAAAGTACCCGACGAGCACAAAAAGGAGTTTATTTATAATTTAGCCCAGAATGGAGATAAAGTTACAGAGATTATTGCCGATGTGCAAAGCGAGATTATTGATTCTAAAATCCTTACCCAAGACCTTAGTGATAATATGGCTCAAATATACTTAAATACCATAACTAAAGATTCCGTGGAAAATTCAGGTGGGGTTTATGTTGAGTTACCTAATGATGGTACTACCGCACTAGAAGATAAAATAATCACAAAAAAAAGAGATATTAAACAATTAAGAAAAGATGGTTGGATTACTAAAGAAGAATTAAGTAATAAACCTAAAAATACAGATATTATAGAGATGATGAAGATTAACGGAGTTTACTGGTATTTAATTAATTAAGACTACCAATATATTTATAATTAAAAGATGACACATGTACGATAAAAAATTTATAACAGAACTTAATAGAATTAAAGATGTGATGGGTATTAAGCCACCTTTATTGGTGGAAGAGGGTATCTGGGGTAAAATACTTGGCGCCGTTGATGATTTTATATCTGTAGCACCAAAAAAGGTAATTTCAACTACAGATGAGATTACTGTTGCTGGAGTTACAATACCTAAACGTGTTTTTCAAGACCTTAAGGATATAATTGCTGACCCATCTTTAGTTGGCGCTCTAGATGCAAGTTCAATGAAACTTATTGGTAAAGTTCTAGCTCAGAATGAAGAGATTGTTAATATTGCCTATAAAGATTCTATTCAATCTTTCTTGACTAAAACTAATGGAGGAACTGAAAGAGATTTTTTGGAAATACTAAGTAATGAAATGGAAAAATCAGGAAAAAATCTAAGGGAAACTTTATCAGATATGTCACCCGATGAGATAAGTAATGAAATCTTAATAAAAAAGTTCAGAAATAAATTGAAGGACATAGACGAGGGAACTTTTACAAATGAAATTAGCCCGAAGCCTATTACTAGAGTAAGTAAAACATTATCTTCTACTGAAATAAAGAATTTTAATAAAGCCATCGATAGTAAGGGTGTTAAAATGTTTTTTAAAGATGTTACCGATTTATGGAAATTGGATTTAGACAAACTTAAATCTCAAGCCGTAGAATACTCTAATGGGTTTGTCAGAGAGCTTGAAGGTAAAACTGAAGAGGAAGTTAAACAGTTAATTAACGCGTATTCAGTTAAAATCACAAGATTGATTAACATGTCAGAAATAAAGATGAACGGTGCCGCGGCCGATGTGTTAGGGAATCTGGGTGTTGAACCAAAATTAGTCAATAGAATTAGAAACGGTACCGAACCCTTTTTTAAGGTTTACAGAGAAGCTAGGGGTGAGTCAGACCAATCGGTACTTCAGGTACTGTGGCAAACCGGACAAGAATTTATAGTTGAGTTGGGGGGTTTAATATCCGGTATCTTTTCTAGAGATATAGGGAAAACTATATTAAGAATGTTTAACCCAAGGTACAGTCTTGGTCAATATATGATATCAAATCAGTGGGCTTCATGGAATAAGTTATGGAGATTGGCAATTAAAATGAGTCCTGGTGAAAGTAAAACAAAAATGATTAAATATTTAACGGCAACAATATTTGCTAGTTCTTTTGGTTTTCTCATGGGTGAACTGATAAGAGATGTTACCGGAGGTGTGTATGATGTATTAGGTAAAGGTAATTGGAATAGAATATTAAAAGCTGCTGCTGGTGAAGATGGAAAAGTACTTAATCTAGATGTGGAAAAATATATGGCTGAGTTACCGAAATCAATGGATGGAAGCAACACAAATCCTATTACGAAAATCGCGCCCGCAATTACTGAGAGGGGTTGGAATAGCATTGTAGAGTCATTCAACGAAAATGGTTATTTAGACATAATGTTAAGGGCTGTACCTGGTGGTATATTCACTTTTCCTGAATCCATAGTTGCCAAATTCATTAGCTGGTTTACTCCAGGGGCAGATATTTTGGATATTAGAACAAATGTTGTAAACTTCATTAAGGGGAGTGTGTTTGGTGTTGATGAGACAATAAGTATGGAAGAGATGGAAGCACAAATCAGAGCTGAAATAGATGCCGAAAATGAGGATAACTCAACTACAGACACAACACAATCACAATATACTTTAGATGGTGCTAAATCGGTAGCGTCTGAACATGCAAAAACGTTATTGTGGCAGCAACCGTCTGATAATAAAATCTATGTTGCTGGTCTTAATAATACTGATTATATAGTCACATTAGAGAATGGGATTTACATGGTAACATTACCATTACCAGATGGAAAAATAAAATTAAGTGAATATTAATATGAAAAAAGGATTATCTATATTATTAGAACAAAGACCTCCGGGGGGTGGAAGAACGCCTACCAAAGTAACAACTGACGCAGTAATAAATAAAGATGATGCAATGCGTAATAGGTTATTAGTGATGTTTGATGAATTTAAAATTTTCGACGAAAACGATACGGAAATGGTTAAGTCACTTAGAACTGATGAAACAAGTAAGAATTATATTGTTGATACCGCAATTCGTAAAGGTAAAGTAAAACCAGCTGATGAATTAGATGACATATTTGTACAAGTATTAGTTAAATATTTAATCGACAATAACAAAAATAAGAAAAAGTTACCTTTTAGAATCGAGTATCCTCAAGAATACGAAATAACATTATTTGAAAATGCCGTCAAAGGATTGGCTAAAATTTTGTTTGAACAAAGTTATGTCGGAACAAAAACGATGTATATTAATTACGCTAAAAACGGTAAGAATTTTGGTTTCACTAACGATAAAAATGCAGCATCTTCATCCTATAATAGATTAACATACGAACAAAGTCGTAATCAGGGCGATAACGCAACGGCGAAAAAAACAACTGAAGTAAAACCTGAAGTAAAACCCGAAGTACAAACTCCACCTAAACCGGCTGAAGATGAATTGAATATCGCACCAAAAATTGAAATGATTCAAAAGAAGGCAGAACAATCGGGTGTGGAGAGTATCATGAAAAATTTAAATCCTGAACAACAAAGAGTATTAAAAAATTATACTAATCAAGATTGGTCTACATTAAAACCGGCAAACCAAGATATGGACGTGTATGACGTTATTAATTTAAAGGATGATGAAACATCGTTTAAAGACTTTAAGACATTCCCATTATATCGACCTAAGAGAATGACTGAAAATAATCTTAACGCATATGCTGGATTGTTAGATTCTCAAAATGTTGAAAGACAAATGTGTAAGGCAACTGCTAAAATATATTATGACGGTGCTAAAGATAGAAAGCGTTTAAGTGATAACGCTAAAAAACAGATGGCCGATTACCTCACCGCATGTAACTATCAGATTAAAAACTATATGGACTTAGGTAAAACAAAAGAATATTTTGCAGCATTTGAAAATGACTTAGATGAGGTTCCATCATTCATAATTAACTATTCAGCAAGAACTGTTGGTGGTAACAAATTTTAATATATGAAAAATTTACTTAAACATATTAATGAGGTTAAGTCTCAGACAAAACATAAGTTAAACGAATCTAAAATCGTTTCAAAAAGATTAACGTTATCTGAAAATATTTCAGAAATTGTTAATGAGGTGAAGTACCTCAAAAAACAGAATTATTCATTGGAGATTGTAAATGAAAATTTGATTGCAGTATTAAATCAAATGTTTCAAGAAGATGGTCCTATGTTTATGGATACTGTTAAAAACAAATTATCAGAATTTTTAATTCAAAAATTAAATCTATCTGATTTTGAAAAAGGAGTAATCGAAAGAGCAATTGGTGATACTGAAGTTGACGATGTACCTAAATTGTTCACAGATGCAAGATTCTTATCCAAAAAATTAGCTGATGTATATAAGAGTGGATTCGAATCAGATTACTTAGAAAACCTTCCTGATTTCATGAAAGGAAAAGTTGGTGGAATGCTACAGGACGGTCAAAGTCAAAAAGAGTTGGAAGATTCTTTTTATGACTTAGTTAGCCCAGTTATGGGGGACATCGGTTCGAAAATGGAACTGAAAATGAAGGATATTAGAGATAATATCGTTTCATAAACTACTAAAGGAAAGGAGGTAGTTAGTATCTTAAGGAAGGTGTTCGTGAGGACACCTTTTTTTATCTAAATACCTCTCGTTTAAATGTTTCCCATGCGGTTTCTACCGTTTCATCTATAACTCTTGAAAATAATGTGGGAGTGTAAGGTTTAAATCTTAATTTCATTCCAGCTTCTTCAGGTGTTTTATTATCTTTAATGCTATTGCACCTGAAACAGGATGTCACTAAGTTACTCCAACTATTTGGTCCACCTCTGGATTTCGGAATAATATGGTCCACAGTTAAATTCTTTTTTGACCCACAATAGGTACATTCATACCCGTCTCTTTTGAATAGTCGTTTGCGCGTTACACCCAAATTACCTGGCCTAAACCGAACATAATTTAATAGTCGTATAACGATAGGTCTAATGAAATTACCTGATGCGGTTATAATATCATTACCTTTTTGTAGAATCTCAGCCCTACCTTTTTCTACTAATACAAATCCTCGTCTCAATGAAGTTACGTTATGAGGGGTGAAATCTGAATTAAGGACCAATACTATATCCATTCTTTATTTTTAAAATACTTTCAAAATATACATATAAATAGATTAATAATCAAAGGTATATTTATGGTAAATAAACTATTCTAATAAAATAAGTATGTTATTAAAAGTTGGTTCAAAAGGACAAGATGTAAAAGACCTCCAAGAATTCTTGGGAGTTACCGCTGACGGTATTTTTGGTAAAGGAACTGAGAAGGTTGTTAAAAAATGGCAATCGGATAATGGTCTTGTTGCCGACGGAATTGTTGGTCGTACGACTTGGAGTAAGATGGGTATTGCCGATACTGATAACTCAAGGTCGAGTGTAGGTCCTATCGGTTCCGTTGGTAATGTACAAACAGAAAAAATTAAAGGTGATTATTCGAAAAACAAATATACCACAAATAACGGTATTGATATAGTAGAATATTTTATGCCAAAAGATGAATACAAAAAAGGACCCATTAAAGCTGAATGGTTATACTTACACCATACTGCAGGATGGAACAATCCTTACAAATGTATCCAACAATGGGATGCCGACGATAGAGGTGAAATTGCCACTGAGTTTGTATTAGGTGGACCGTCAATTAAAGGTGACGACAATACTTACGACGGTGTGATGGTTCAATCATTCCCAAATGGAAATTGGGGTTATCATTTAGGTAAAAATGGTTCACAAACCATGCATAAGAATTCTGTGGGTATTGAGGTTTGTAACTTCGGTTATATTGTGAATGGTAAAACATATGCTGGGTCATCAGTAAAAGAATCTCAAATTGTTACGTTATCAGAACCTTTCAGAGGTCACAAAACTTGGCATAGATATTCTGATAATCAAATTGAATCTTTAAGATTGTGGATGCAATTTATTGGAGAAAGAGATGGTATTGATATCAGAGCAGGTTTACCCAAATTAGTCAAAGAAAAGGGTTCAAAGGCATTCGATTTTAATGAGGATGCATATTATGGTCGAGTAAAAGGTGTATGGACACATACTAACACACGTAAAGACAAATTTGATATGTTCCCACAACAGGAATTATTAGACATGTTGATGAGTTTATAATAACAAAACTGTAATTGTTTTTTAAGCCCACCTTATTGGTGGGTTTATTATTTTCAGTTGAATACTATTTTTAAACAAAAATGTTTTTATGCTAATAGACCAGGTTTACATTATATCCATAGACCATAGACCTGAATATGTTCAAGAATTAATCGATAGGGCTAATCGTATCCCTTTACCTTACGGTACCCCTGTTAAAGTAATTGAGGGATTTATTGGTAAGCGATTAAAAGAAGAAAACGGTCAAGAATACACATTATATGAGAATTGGAAAGTACCTGAATCTGTACATAAGTACGGATATTGGAATCGTCATGCAACTTATGGTGAAGCAGGTGGCATGATTTCACATACACTGTGTTGGGAAGATGCATATAAAAACGGACATAAATCAGTCTTAATTATGGAAGATGACTTCTTACCTGTTAAAAATTTGGATTGGGGTATCTTTGATGCTACACAGGATTATGAATGGGAGATGTGTTTATTGGCTCATAATTCTTTACATAGATTATTCCCGTTAATCGGTTCACCAATTCGTATTGGTATGAAACACTTCGTAAAACCAACTTATTTTTACAACACACATTGTTATGTTTTAAGGGAAGGGGCAATTAAAAAATTGGTTGAGCAACATTTACCAACACTTAAGAAAAACGTTGTGGTATCTGATGAGTTTTTTGCTGCAGTTATGGCAACTCACCCCCGTAAAGATATGAGGTCGATGTATATGTCTAATATCTCAGCTATTGCAACACATGACGACTATGTCACCCAAACCAGATTCCAAGATGCTGGTAACTCACTTACGGAACCAACTGAAGATGATTTACTTCGTGCACGTGAACTTGAATCTGAATAATTCTTTTTCGTGAATTGCAACCCCATGATAAACTCCACCAGGTAAATAAGGTAAATTGATTGTGTTAACCTCCTTAGGGTTGTTAATCATCTCTTTATGTAATAACTTACCACCACTATCAGATATAACCACAGTAATTGGGTTTTTCCAATACGTCACAAACATTATCTTAGAGTATTCACTATTCATAAGTGTGGGGAAAACTTTATTCTCTAAAACTTGTGGTTGTGAAAAATTGGTCGTATCTTGCGAGGTCGTAACGGCCGATTTGAACACATAATAAAAGGGAATGTCACCAGGATTATTGGTGGCATCATTCCATCCTCCATTTAAATAATAGTAAACCATAAGATAATTTTCATCACCACCAAGATTGTTTGGTTCTGGACCGTAGTTGGCTTCTGTGGTGTCTGTGGTCCATTGTTCATAATCCCAATCACTACCATCTGTCCATTCCCAAACACCTTCTTGGTTCTCATCGTGACCACCGAGCCAATAAAAAGGAGGTTGTGGGTACGTTCCGACCTTCTGACCGATTTTATCGTATACAAACATACTCTCACCTACATTATGGATAGAAAGTAGGTCTAAGGTACTGTCAATACTCTTTATGTGGTTGTGCGCATCCCAGAATTTAAACTTCTCTTTGGATATGAAGTATCGGTACCCGTTCAGGTCTCCAAGCTCGATAGCATGACTATAGGTTTGAGAATTGGCCTGGATTTGTACTGACAGTATAAAAATGAGACTTAAAATAAACTTTTTCATAAGTAAGTGGGGGGATTTCTCCCCCCTATTTATTACATTGATAATAACACACCTGCTGAACCGTTCCACTCTACAATTCCACGTTTTGGAATCCAGAACTCGAACTCACCTACTTCGTCAATCTTATCTGAGATTAGTTGACGGTAGTACGGAAGGTCCTCTTTAGTTGATGGGTGTTTAACACCTACGTAACCTGAACAGATAGGACCTAAACCTGTCATACGAGACATCTCATCAGTTAGGGTCTTTCCACAACAACGACAGATACCCGCGTTTTCCTTTGTTAGTTTTGCGACTAATTTAACCGCTTTGTTACTTGTCATAGTGATTTTCGTAACATCGACTAAGATAGGGTGAAAATCTAACTTGTACTCCTTTTTGATTTCGCCAGCAATCTTACGACCCAATTTGATTGTGTTACCAACTAATTTGATATCCATAGGAATCTGAGAGTTTTTTTGCTCTTCAGTGTAGATAGCTTTGTTAGCTGCGTTGAGTTGTTTTTCGGTAAGTGTACGGTACTGTAGGTATTTTGCCTTGATGTCCTGAACAAATTTAGATTCTCCGTTGTAATTAACAATTTTAAGGAATTGCTCAGGTAGGTTATCAACATCAACATCTTTTTGACGCTCTTCGTTCAAGATAAGTTTTGAAACTACATCCATTTGCTTTGAAGTTAGTCGTCCCCATTGTTTTAGCGAGTTTTGCATCTTCATTACGAAGTCGTTTGTTCCTTTGTACTCTCTTACTTTTTCTGTGATGTCGATTCCTGTTACTGTCATGTGATTCTTTTTTTTTAGTTGTTTATGTCGTTATTAACACTACAAATATAAGGGTAATACTTTAACTACGCACCATCTTATTTTATTTTTTATAAAATAAAAAAGGGAGAAGATGGTTTTATCCTTCTTCTCCCATTTATGGTGGAGGTGGCGGGTTTCGAACCCGCGTCTTGTTCAGTCCACCTGCAAAGGACTACACGTTTAGGACAACATTAATTCACAATGTTCCGTAATATTCGGTTGAAATTTTACATCCTCCACCGACAATAGATGTACGATTCAATTTTGGGTTTAATCGTTTTTCCACCACAACAACGGACTTCTGTTCATAGGTACATGTCCTGACCGACCCGATTCACTGTTACGTACTACGCTACAGTTACTTCTTCAGTACGTAGAAGACCTACTGCCTGAAGTTTTGCGAAAGTTTCGCCTGTTAAAAAAGTGCAACCATAGATTAAAGTGATAGGAAACATCTCACTACGTGCCCCGTACAACTGACCCTGCCAATCAATTCCAACTCACCCCCATATTTCAAAGAACTCTAACTTCTGAGTACAAATATAAATACTTTTTTTATTATAACAATCTATTTATCGGTATAATGATTATTAATTTATGAAAAAGATTGTAAAACTCACAGAATCCGATTTAGAAAAAATCATTTTAAGGATTATCAAAGAACAAAGTATTAATACGCCTTTAGATGGTAATTCAGATTATAGGTTACCTGAAGAGATAATTACACAATACTTTGGTAAACGAGTAAAAAACCATCTTGCTGAATTTATTGATAGGGGGGGGACAAACCTCAAACGTGTTATACGGGAGGAAACGAATACTGATTCAACCAATGCTCAACTACAGGTCAAACTAATTAAGAAACTATTAGATGTTGCGCCATATGAGGGGGTATGTGGTTATAACATTAGAATTGATGAGGATAATGATAGAGTTGCTAGCGTGATTATTAGGTTCTCTTCAAAGTGGTACAGGTACAGTGATGATAGGTATGAATTGAACAGAAAAGTGGATACAATTCAAACAACCAAAGTTAAGGTTGAAGAAATGGTCAGTAAGTATTTGAATATAGATAACCTTTATGTTGGTTCCTATTTGGAAGACTGTGATTTATAATTGACTCCCATATTTCAAAGAACTTTTGTTTCTGAGTACAAATATAAATACTTTTTTATTGTAACAAACTATTTATCGGTATAATAATTATTAATTTATGAAAAAGATTGTAAAAATAACAGAATCCGATTTAGAAAAAATCGTTTTAAGGATTATCAAAGAACAAAGTATTAGTACGACTTTAGACGGTAATTCAGATTATAGGTTACCAAAAATAGATAATAACACTATCAGTAAATTTACAAATTGGGCTAATGGAGACTTCACTTATGCGATGAAGACATTACGTGACTTAGGTCTTCGATATGGTAACATTACAATTCAACCAAACCCTATGAATGTCAATATAAAAGACTTTAAAGGTACTGTCGAAGATAATGCAGATAAACTTATTGGGATGTTCAATAAGGGGTTAGAATCAATTGCAATCACAGGATACGTAGAAGAGAAGTTTTTTAAATTACCTATTTTCCAAAAAACTATGAATAATGTTGGTATAAATCCTAATGAGGTTGCTAAATTATTTACAAACTATTATAATGTTTTATCTGGATTAGCAAAAATTCAAAATAAAACATTGTAACGATTAATAAATCACTAAAAGAATGAAGGGGGTATTAGACCCCCTTTTTTTATGTGTTAATCACCAATAAAGGTAACGCTGGTGGTGTAAGTGAAACTACCTTGACCAAGACCATCTTTAGGTGGATTGATAAAAAATAACAGTTCACGTCCATCCATAGAAAAAGATGGGAAAATTTTATGTACCGACCCTTTATCGGTTTGATATATTAATTTCTCAGGAAAGCTAACCTCACCAAACGTTTCTGATGGTTCTAATCCAATAATTTTACAGTAATTACCATCAAAGATTATTGAATCTTTAAGGTTAATGATAATATCTCTATTATAATAAGAAGACCCTAAGATTTCAATTTTATCGGTAGCGTATGCCTCTGAAAAAGTAAGTGACGTGTCATACTGAAACTTTACGAGTGTGTCTACATTCATAATAATTGTTTGTCCATTTACAATTATAGTTGAATTTGTTTGAGGTGTTTCAGCCTGAACATCTCTTAACAAGCAAGAAGTTAAGGTTAAAGTTGAGAGGATAACCAACGAAATGACCACTTTCATAATAATATTTTGTTTATTTTTATTTTTCATATTTCAAATATAACCATAAAATGTTAATTATCCAAACTAAATGGTATTTATAGTAAAACTTTTTTATGAAATTTATAAACCTACTAATTGAGGGTAAGAAGGAAAACCTTATTGACAAATACAAAGATAACCCAGTATTTGTTGAGTTACCTGAGTTTTTAGGTAAAATTGTAGATGAGGACCCTTCTTCAACTAAGAAATACTCTGAGTGGACTATTAAGCAAGTAATAGAATTCATAAAAGTTAATGATGGTGCATCCCTTCCTGATGTTATCAATTTTATGACTGACTTAGTTAAAGATTTTCATAAAGTATCTCAGTCAATAACAGATACGGATATTGACTATGGGAAAGAGTTACATTCAGGTATTAATGTGGATAAAATCAAACGAGGACCAAAAGACATCTATAAGTATGACGTTTATTGGGAGTTACAAACCGTTTTATCTGCGGTAAGTAAAAGAAGAGCTGAAAAAGAGAAAGAAGAATCGGTTAAAGGTGAAGTTGAAAAGTTATATGAAGATGATAGGTTTTTAATTGTTCGACCACATAGCCACGGAGCATCTTGTTACTACGGTGCCGAAACAAGATGGTGTACAACACAAAAAGACAATCCCAAATACTTTAATCAATATACTGGTGACGGTAACCTATATTATATTATAGATAAAAAATCTAAGGATGATACCTTTGGTAAGATGGCGTTGTTTATTAAAAACGATGGTAAGATTGAAGTTTATGACCAAAAAGATGCATCAAGAAGTATAGATTTATTAAAGGACCGTTTTGAACCAATTAAGGACGAAATTTCAAAATTGGTTAGAGGTAGTAATCATTATGAGACTTTAAAAGGTATTTACGAAGGTAAAATTGAACCTGGTAGAGGTCGAATTCATAGTCCAATATTAAGTGGTATTGTAAAGTTAGACGATAATGATTTTATGGTTAACCTTAACTTCAACGGTATTGAAGAATTTTTAAAATTATTTTCTGAAGATGTTGAAGAGGGTGATTTAACATATATCCAATATACTCTTGAGCAACCCTATAGCTATGACGAAGAATACTACGACAATTACAATTTTGATGAGGATTTATCTGAAGGGTATTATCTAAATAATTTAAAGAGTAATCATTTAGAAAAATTAAAAGAATTACTAACGGTATATGATAATAAAATTGGTAATTTGATTAAAGAAACGTCTAATGGTTATGGTATAGATAGTGAAGATATTCAGACGGTAGGACAGTTTATGTTAGACACCTTTGACGATAATTTTATAGGTAATCTTAGAGATATATACTCATCGGCTCAAAATGAGGCAATAGGTAATGGTTTGAGAGAAACCTTTAAAGATGGTTTATGTAATATTCTTAGTGAGATTGGATTTGAGAAAAATGAGTTAAGTAACTGTTTTCATGATTATAACATTAACCTAAAGGAACTATTAAATCTATATGAAAGTAGTGAACACTACTCTGAGTTAACTCTTGAGACATTACTACAACAAGTCTCAAGTAGTAACATATCCTTTCCATTTGATTACCCACATGACCATCAATACGATAACTTTGACAACGAATCGTTTAACTCAGAATTCGACGAACCTACATTAACTTTATTAGAAAATGAATATGAAAAATTAGATGATTCTGAATTTTTCTTAGACTTTAATGAGTACCTTAACGTATTAGAGGAGGTTAAGAAACAATTTACATTAGGTAAGAATATTCAAATACCGACTAATAAAGACGTATGGATTAATGTGGAAGGTGTCGACCCAGAAACCAATAAGGTTAACTTCACACTTAAAAGACTCAATCCTGAAACAGATTCTTTTGAAACAAAAAAAGGAAGGTCGAAACTTTCCTCTATTTTGTTAATGACGAATAACTATCAGTTATTCGACCCCTTTGATTAAGAAATTATTCCTAAGAATCTCATAGAGTTCTATCACTTCATTTTCATCCATATAAACACATTCTCCGGTGTGCTTACTTTCAATGGTTATTCCACCCCATTCTATATGTACCTCATGGTCTGATAGTTGAAATGTTTCATCATCATCGGATAGACCATCGAATGTGGTGTTTTCCCAACTATCATAATCGTAATCACTATCTTCTAGACTATTATCACTCATATAATCCCATTTATCGTTGGGTAAACTGAATCTGTAGACTTGTTTTTCATAACCAAATTCATTGACTAAGTTAATACCGGTTCGAATCGCTCTATCCACATCATCCAAAACGATAAACTCATTTGGGGTATGCATCTCGTAATAACCACAAGAGATGTTAATACATGAAACATCAGCCTTTTGTTTGAGTTGTGACACATCTGTATAGGGATGTGCCTGTAGTTCCATAATAGTACCCATTGTGTTCTCAATCACAGGCAATGCTCTTTTGATGAATTTCCCATTCCCCTCAAACAGGCGAACTCCCGAGCAAATCTCGGTAATTAGATGGTTACCAGGTGCATCGTATTGAATAACGTAACCAACATCAGTAAGGAAATTGACATCACATTTTTTAGACCCTACACAACCCGTTTCTTCTGATACAAATAACCCCACTTTAACATTAGATAGTGTACGGAGCATTTCCAAACAAATGAAGATACCGCACTTATCATCCCCACCAATACCGGTAGGATTACCTTCAGGGGTATAAGCTTTCAATACATCATACTGAGTATCGTCAAAGGTACGACCGAAGGTTGGTGGTTTTGGGAGTATTTGTTCCTTAACAACAATTTCCGGTACTAACGAATGGACTGTATCTGTATGTGCTACAAACATTGGGAAATGACCCTTAAACCCATCTTGTTTCTTCGTTGCGTAAATATTATTCATATCATCCGTGTAGTATTCAACACCGGGGATAGATTCTAATACCCATGAAACGTATTCTACCATTTTATCTTCCTCATATGTTTTAGAAGGAACGGCAAGAAGTTCTGTAAATCGATTAAGCGTTATCTGGTCCATTTGTCATTATTTTAAACAAATATAGTTTAAATATTTTAACTATCCAAAACTTTTTTAAAAAAGAGGGGTTAAACCCCCTCTTTTACTTTAATTTCATCATTTTCCATATATAACTCGTAATTGTTTGCGAGTTTAATAGTTTGACGAAGAACCTCTTCAGAGATAAAGTCTTCGATTTTCTCTTGGATTGCTCGTTTAATAGGTCGTGCCCCATATTTTTCATCGAAACCAACATCCGCCAACATATCACGAATCTCTCCATTAATTTGGATATGGTAACCCATTTTATCTAAACGTGATATTAACTTATCCAATTCAATATCGACGATTTTACGAACCTCAACCTCTTTAAGTGGATTGAATATGATTACCTCATCCAATCGATTTAAGAATTCAGGTGTAAAGTGATTTTTCAATTCTTTCTGTAGAAGTGCTTTTTTAAGTTCCTCATCACCTGACATTCGTGATGTAGTATCAAATCCAACCCCACCTCCAAAATCTTGAAGTTTTTTCACACCTAAGTTAGATGTCATAATAATCAAACAATTCTTAAAGTTAATTTTACGACCAAAACTATCTGTAAGGTGACCATCATCCATCATTTGTAATAAAAGTGAGAAGATGTCTTTATTGGCCTTTTCAATCTCATCAAACAATACTACCGAGTAAGGTTTGTTCTTTACTGCTTCAGTAAGTTGCCCCCCTTGGTCGTGTCCAACATATCCTGGAGGAGAACCAATCAATCTTGACATTGTGTACTTCTCTTGGTATTCAGACATATCCATTCGGATAAGTGCTTCTTCATCACCAAAAATCTCTTTTGCCAATTGTTTAGCTAAGTGAGTTTTACCGACACCTGTTGAACCTAAGAAGATGAAAGAACCGATTGGTCGGTTAGGGTCTTTGATACCAATACGGTTTCTGCGGATAGCTTTCGAAATCTTTTTAACCGCTTGCTCTTGACCTATTACCGAACTATTTAAACTATCTTCTAGATTTAAAAGTCCTTCCATATCATTCTGATTTAACTTAGAGATTGGAATTCTGGTCATATTAGCAACAACCTCATATACCATATCTTCAGTGATTAGTTTACGGTCTTCATTTTGTTTTTCTTCAAAGTCTGACTTAACTTTTTCTAATTCTTTAAGAATTTTCTTTTCCTTATCTCTAAGTTGTGCTGCTTGTTCGTAGTTCTGTTGTTTTACCACATCAATCTTTTGTTGTTTGATGTCTAACGCCTTCTGTTTTAGATTCTCAATTTCTTCAGGTAATTTTATAGATATTTGACTACTAGCTCCAACCTCATCCATAATATCAATTGCCTTATCAGGAAATTCACGGTTAGTGATGTAACGTTTAGCTAATTGTACACAAGCCTCTAACGATTCATCACTATAATTTACTTTATGATGTGACTCATATCGAGTTTTAAGGTTCTGAAGGATAACCATAGTCTCTTCAGGAGTTGCCCCATCTACCATTACTTTTTGGAAACGACGCTCCAATGCTCCATCTTTTTCGATGTTTTCACGATACTCATCTAATGTTGTTGCTCCAATACATTGGAGTTCACCTCGAGCAAGTGCGGGTTTAAAGATATTAGAGGCATCTAACGAACCTGATGAATTACCAGCTCCGATGATGGTGTGAATCTCATCAATAAAAACAATTATATTTGGGTTGTCATGAAGTTCATCTAAAATTACTTTTAGACGTTCTTCAAATTGACCTCGATACTTAGTTCCAGCAACAATGGAAGTCATATCTAAAGATACTATTCTCTTATCACACAAGTTACGAGGACAATCACCCTCAAAGATTTTCATAGCTAATCCTTCAACAATTGCGGTTTTACCACAACCAGGTTCTCCAACTATAATCGGATTATTCTTCTTTCTACGAGAAAGGGTTTGTGCAATTCTTTGGATTTCTCTCTCCCGTCCAACGACAGGGTCTAACTTACCTAACTCAGCTAATTTAATAAGGTCACGTGAGAAATTATCCAATACTGGTGTACTTGAATTACTAATTTCTTTTTTACGTGGTTTGTCATTTGGGTCTATTGAATCAATCATATTTAAGTTTTTTTACTTGGACAAATATATAACAATTATTATACAAAAAACATCATAAGACAAATTGTCATTTTATTTTTATTGGTCTGACAAAATGTCATAATAGGGGGTTTATTCCCCATTTGGTACATTTTTCGCTTATATGTTAGTACAAATGTAATAAAATTTTTAAAAAAGACACTATGTTTCACAAAAGAAGTATTCTTGACTCGTTATTTAACGACATGGAATCTATGATGGGTAATTTTCAACCAACCTATTATAAGATTTCACCAAATGGGTTTGTAATGTCTTACAAATCCAAAGTAGAGGACAAAGAAATCTCAAATTTAAAAAAAGATTTAGAGATTGCGGTTGAAAAACAGAACTTTGAAGAGGCGGTTAATTTAAGGGACCAAATTAAATCACTTGAATCAAACGGTAAAAAAATTAATGAACTCCAAACTCAATTAAACGAAGCAATCCATAAACAGGATTTTGAAACGGCAATTGAATTGAGAGATGAAATTAAAAATTTAAAAGTTTAATACTAAAACCCTGAGAAATCGGGGTTTTTTTATATTTATTGTTATGAGAGAGTCATGGTTAGAATATATTGTTCGGTTTAATGGTACAGATGAAATTGAAAAAAGTTTCATCGGCCTGAGAAATGAATTAAAGAAACACAACTTCAAGGAAAAAGACTTAGCCAGAATGAGTGAAGGTCCAACATCTATATTTATTGCAAGGGAGATGGTTATTAATAATATTGACCGTTTAAGGAATGACTTAAAGACCTACGGACTATGGGACGAAAAAGTAAGAAATGATTTTGATAGTTACATTTCTAGAAAACTATCTAAATTAGAGAGTGAATATTCATTATAGTATGGGAATCAAAAGTGAAAAAATATCAGGAAAACAAATCATTAATGAAATTGAGTCTTCGAGTATAAAGAAAACTGTTTATCATATCGGTGATAAAACACTTATTGCCACATTTAACAACGGTGTAGAATATCTTTATAATGATGTTCCACACAATGTTTATACAAAATTCAGAATGGCCGAATCACAAGGAGCATTCTTCAATAAAGAGATTTCTAAGAAGTACAAATACAAAAAAGTAGAAAAGTAATACTTCTTTGTATTTATATGTGATGGAAAATTATAATAAAATACTTTCTAGCTTTTATATTCAGGACGAATTAAATCCTGATATTTGGACTAATCCCGATGACCCCAGTAAGTCAAGGATGATTTCAGAAGTAAGAAATGCATTATTAGAAATATCAGAAGAGTTTATTCAATTTTTAGGTATTGACATTTTTATCTCTGATATCACAATGACCGGCTCATTATCGAACTATAATTGGTCTGAATTCTCAGATGTCGATTTACACGTTATGTATAATTTTACAGAGTCAGGTAGTCAGAAAGAATTACACCAAGAACTTTTTAAATTAAAAAAGACATTATTTAATTCAACTCACGATATCTTAGTAAAAGGTTACGATGTTGAATTATATGTTCAGGACACCGAAGAAACCCATTTTTCTACTGGCGTTTACTCTGTTTTATATAATGAGTGGATTGTTGAACCAACACCTGAAAGTGTCACGATTGATGAGGATAAACTTAAATCTAAAGTAGACCAATGGATGGATATTATAGATTTGGTTATTGACAATGCGGATGATGAAGATTTAGATACCGCTTTAGTAATGATTGATAGTGTTAAGGATAAACTTAAGAAGTTTAGAAGTTGTGGGTTAGAGAGAGAAGGTGAATATTCGTATGAGAATTTGGTATTTAAATTCTTAAGACGTAACGGATATATTCAAAAACTTTTTGATTTTACGAACGAATTAGTCGATAATAGATTATCACTAGAACAAAAAATTACCGAATAAAATAACCAAAATAATAGAAAAAGTGAAAAATCTATTATTTGGGTATATTTATTAAGAAAAACTATTATGGCACAAGGATGCGACCCAACTACAGAATACAATGCCTTTTCAGGTGGCACTCCAACAATACACGCAGTATATACTAACTCATCAGGTGATGCGGTAGTACAATGTAATACGGTTAAAATTGGACCTGGTGGTTATAATAACTAAATTAAAAATATTAAAAAAAATATAAAATGGCAGATTTAAGACCTTTAGGTAGTGAAAAATTGAACGGTACGGATAAGTTAAGACGTATTATGGAGATTGCTCGTTACAACGAAGTTGACCGTTCTCAAGTTAATGAAAATTCTTCTGTAGACTACACAAGACAACTAGCCGACGGAAAATACTATTCAATCGTTAATGAAAAAAACGGTTATATCATTAAATCAGGTTTGAATGAATCAGAACTTGAGTATACTGATGCAATACAAAATAGAAGATATCATTCTTCTTATTCTAAAGCATTAAAAAGATTAAATTTAACAGCTAAAGAATTGAACTCACTCCACGAAAATGGAGAAGAAATTTCATTATTTGGAGAACAAAAGAAATTTGTTTTAAAAACCCCGAAACCTGAAGTGTCGGTAGATTCTGAAGAAGAAGTGTCTTTAGATTTACCTGAACCATCTGGTGAAGATATGTCTATGGACTTACCATCATCTGACGATTCAGAATTGGATTTAGATTTAGGTTTAGATACTCCTGAGGGTGAAGAAGATTTAGATTTTGATATGGAAGTATCTGATGAGTTACCAGTTGATGATGAAGAAATAACCATTAAAGCTATCCAAAAGCTAACCGGTAAACTTGGTCAAAAATTGAGAACTATTGACCAACAAGAAGGTTTAACTTCAGAAGATATAAAATATGTATTGAATTCGATTATCTCAGCAGTTGATTTAGATAAATTAACTGAGGAAGATAAAGAAGATATCTTAACAAATTTCGAAGAAGATGAAATTGACTATGGTGTTGATGATGAAGCAGATTTAGATGTTGATGCTGGTGACGAATTAGATTTAGGTATGGACCTTGATTTAGGTTTGGACGATGAAATGTCTGTAGAGGCTGGAGAATCTATGTATGGTGAAAGAGTAATGGATGAAATTTTTTCTGAATCTAAAATCGATAAAGTACTTTCAAAATATTTTGTAGTTAGCGATGAAGAAAAAACTTTGACAGAGTCAAACAACATTAAAAAATTCATCTCAGGAAAAATACAAAAAGTTACCATTAAAAAAGAAATGAAATCAATGTGTGAAACCGTTGAACAAGAAATGAGTGCTGACTTTTTATTGAAAGAAAATCAAAACATTAAATTTTTAGGTAAAACAAACAAAGGTAATTTAGTATTCAAAAACGAGGGACAACAGATAAAAGTTTCTCAGAATGGTGAAATACTATGAAACTAGTATATGTGAATGAGTTAGGACCCAACTATAAAGGGGACAATATATACGAATTCATATTTAGTGATATTGAAGATGTATGGGGTGAAGATTGGGATAAAGAACCTGCAAGTGGTAACCCAACTCCACCCCTTTTACATTTTATAAAAAAAGTTGGAGTTCTAAGAAATTCAGGTATACAATTAAACCTAATTCAGAATTCTGATTACTTCTCTGTTTATGACGCAACTGAAGATATTATTGCGTTAGCCTGGGAAGTTAGTGAAAGTGAAGCCGTAAACGACAGTGGACTAAATAGAATGGTTTTCCGTTATGGTGATACTGTTAAACAAGTGGAGGATAAAATATACGAAAGAGATATCGTATTAACATACGAAAAAACTATTGCACACAATGAATAATTCAAAAGTAGCCGTTTTATTAAACAAAGGTATCAAGTTCGAAACATTAAAAATGTTAAACGAAACTCAAATTAATATGTTATACACTAGCGTAGTTGGTGAACAGAACAATCTTACAAAGAAAATCCAAGGAGCCAAAGAAGAGCTAGCCGGTGTAGACCAAATGGTTAACAATCTTGCCGCAAAAATTGGTGAAGAAGATAATATTGAAGATGATAATGCGTTAGGTGATTTAGCGATGCAATCCGATACAGGTCAAGAAACACCTCACGATGAAAAAGATATGGCACCCGACGGTATGGATGACGATTCAGATAATAACCGTTCTGAGATGGGTGAATCAGAAATTAAAGAAAAATTTCGTTCTAAAGCACAACAAGGTTATTTCTTTGCTAAGTGTGAGGAAGAGGGTCCTAATTCAAAATGGTGTAAGATGGCTGATGAGTTTGCTGGTGACACTAAGAATTGGAAAAAATTACCTAAGAAAGTAAGTGAAAGTAAGATTAGACAAATTGAAGAATCTTTAATACATTTAGTACGTAAGTATATTCCTGAAACTATGACTAAAAAAGCATTATTAAATTTATTAGAACAACTACCCGGTACTAAAGAGGCTCCTGTTAAAACACCAACAAGAACCACACCCGAAAGAAAAACACCGTATAAGCCAAAACATAAACCAGCACCTAAAGCTGGTGACACTCAAACGGCACCTAAAGTTAAACCAGGTGTTGCACCTTCAGTACCTGAAAGAAAAACCCCATATCAACCGAAACATAAACCAGCACCTAAGGCTAAAAAAGAGTTACCGAGTTTTTTGAAATTCAACACTTTAAATATTAAATTCAGAGATGAGCAAGAGAATTAACGAAGCGCCGATAGATTACGGTACTGGTAGAGAAAGAATGGCTTCGGACATTCAAAAAAAGATTGAGGACAAGGATACTCCTTTATCTGATAATCCAGCGTTGGATATTGATATTGATGGTGACGGAGTAATTTCCTCATTTGAAGAGAAAATTGCATCTAAAAGGTTTCAGGATGTAGTTAATAAAGTAAAAGAATACACAGGTTTAACAGATATCTCAGGACAATCATCATTGATGCAATTACAGAGAATGTTAGCTCAGGCGGTTAATAAAGTTAAATCTATTGAGAATGAAAATGTAGAATATTTACAAAACTTAGCGGTTGACTTAGTAAAGAAAGAAATGTCTTTACCTGATGATGCATTCCAATTTGATGCCAAATTAAATACGGGTATGGGTCAGGTTGACACTTCCAAAATGAATAAACAATCTTCCGAACCTGAAGACGAGGATGTTATAAAACAATTTGGAGTTAAGTCTGATGAAGCTGAAGATGATTTAGATGATTTTATGGCGGCCTTTGAAACCTTTGATATGGAAAAGGCTAAGAGAAGGTTTATTAATTCATTAATACAGGGAGCATCTAAAAAAGGACATTATATGTTTGCACTTGTTGAAGATGAATTAAATCGTTTAGACCCATCATTATTAAATCTTTATGGTGTCTTAATGTCTATTGCCGATTTAATGTATTGGATTGTACCTGATGAGGTTACACAAATGATGTCTGGTTCAGGAGAAGGAATTCAAGGTTCAGAAGAAGTGGATGACACTACTGACCCACCAACAATTAAAGCCGTTGGGTTATTTTTCCCAATATTGATACACGAACTATTAAAAGGTGTGTATGAAGTTATAGGAACACAGGGATTACCTGACGACCCTAAATCTGCAGAAATGGTTATGGCATCTCAGGATACGTTACCTTATGAAATTTGGGATTTAAGATTAGGTCCTGTTATTTGGGAGAAATTTATTGAATCTTATCCTGATGACTTATTTGAAGATGATTTAAGAGAAATACAGAATTATTTGTTCAGTCGTTTTTCTTCATTAACAACATCTGAGTTTTTTGAAGTCGCTAAGGAAATTATGAAAGGTTCAGAGAAGGGTAAAAAGATTGTTAAGAGGATGGTAGATGAAATCAACGAGGAATTACGTCAATATGACTATGAAGATGCGATGTCATCATCAGATGATGAGGAAGACAACGAAGGATTCAAAGATTTCCTAGGTGGTTTAGGAATTGATTTATCTTAATAATAGAGTAAATTATGATTCATGAGTATCTCAAAAGAAAAAGCACTAGTAGAATATGCGAAAATCATTAAGGACACACCTTATGCATTAAAGACTTACCTACAGACTTACGACAATACTCAATTACGATACGTTCCTTTAGAATTATTTCCAGACCAAGAACATTTAATTAACGATTACGACACCTATGAAGAAAACATAGCGTTAAAATATCGTCAAGCGGGTGTATCAACAGTTACCGCGGCTTGGGCATCTAAAAAATTAATCACAGCCAAAAAATCACAACCTGAAAAACTTCTAATCATTGCAAATAAATTGGATACTTCCATGGAATTTGCAAATAAGGTAAGAGCGTTTGTTGACCAATGGCCTGAATGGTTGGGTGTTAAATTTTCTCAAGAAAAAAATTCACAAAGACATTTTAAGTTATCTAACGGATGTGAGGTTAAAGCCGTTGCAACCTCTAAAGATGCTTTGCGTGGTTATACACCTACTATACTTATTTTTGATGAAGCAGCGTTTATCGATGCTGACGATGACTTTTGGTCTGCGTGTATGGCCTCTCTATCTACGGGTGGTAAGGTAATCGTAGTATCAACACCTAACGGATTTGATGCTATTTACTATTCAATTTACGAACAATCACTTCGAGGAATGAATGATTTCAAAATTACTGAAATGTATTGGTACCGAGACCCTCGTTATGCCAAAGACTTGCAACTTATAAAATGTAAGGATATTGTTCATTATATGTTAAATAGAGATGAATACGTTGATGATGATATCATTATACGATATGAGTCTATTGACCCAATGTTAAGAGATTTTGTGGAAATTAAAGAAAGGTTTAATGAAGGATATCGTCCTTACTCTTCTTGGTTTGAAAACATGGCTAAAAAGTTAAAATTTGATAGACGTAAAATAGCTCAGGAGCTTGAATGTAATTTCTTAGGTTCTGGTGATAGTGTCATCCCTAATGAAACTGTTGAGTCTATTAAAGAGAATTTTATTATCCCACCTGAAAATAAATTTATGGGTGGTGCAATGTGGCAATGGAAAGAACCTATTGAAAGTCATAAATATATTATGGGTATTGACGTTTCTCGTGGTGATAGTGAGGATTTCACAACATTCTGTATAATTGACTTTGACGAGAGAGAACAGGTGTTAGAATACTTAGGTAAGATTCCACCTGACGTTGCGGCTGAGATTGCATTTAAATGGGCAACTATGTATAACGCTTTTGTGGTTATTGATATCACTGGTGGTATGGGAGTTTCAACTGCAAGGAAATTAATGGAGTTGGGATATAAGAATTTATATATTGATGGTGTTAATGTTGCCGATAAGTGGAGATACAATGCAAATATAGTAGATAAAACACCGGGGTTAAACTTTAACACCAAGCGTGTTCAGATTATTGCATCATTTGAAGAAGCGTTAAGACATAGTTTCGCAGTTCGTTCATCTCGTTTGTTAAATGAGTTAAATACGTTTGTTTATGTTAACGGTAGACCTGACCACATGAAAGGTCAACATGATGATTTAATTATGGCAATGGCTATGGCGATTTATGTTGGTGAGAATTCATTCACTAATTTAGAAAAAGTTACTAACCAAACTAAGGCCATGGTAGATAGTTGGACAGTACAGGAAAGTGCGGTTAGAAACCCTATTAATGATTTCAACCCATCATTGAGCATGTATAACGGAGGAGATTATAATCAACAACGTAGTGGTGGTCAGGCGACAAAAAGTGACTATCAGAACTATTTATGGTTATTGGGCGGAAAAAAATAAAGGATACAGATATTCAAATAATATATTACTATTTATATAAAAACTTATAATGGCACAGAATAATTACACAGTATGGCAAAGATTAAGTAAAGTCTTTGGTCCCAATTCAACTTTGGACCAGCAACCGCCTGTCTATAAGTTTGATAAGAAAGAACTTCTAAAGACTAAAGATAAAAGTGAGTTTGAAAGAGAAAAACTTCAAGCACAACAAACACTTTATTTGGGCGCACAATGGCAAAAGGTTGAGAATAACCTTTACACTCAAGCCGTATATTATGAACCAACAAGATTAGCTGCATTTTACGATTACGAGAGTATGGAATTTACTCCTGAGATATCTGCAGCATTAGACATTTATTCAGAAGAATCTACAACAACAAACGAAGATGGACATATTTTACAAATTTACTCAGAGAGCAAACGAATTAAATCGATACTTGGTGACTTATTCAACAATAGACTTGATATCAATACTAATTTACCTATGTGGACAAGGAATACTTGTAAGTATGGGGACAATTTTGTTTACTTAAAACTTGACCCTGAAAAGGGTATAATGGGAGGACAACAACTTCCAAACATAGAAATTGAAAGATTGGAGAGAGGTATGAAATCTACTCCATCACAATATGGTATCAATACTCCAACAACAGAATCTGATGAGTCGTTAAAATTCAAATGGAAGGTTAAAGACTTAGAGTTTAATACTTGGGAAATGGCACACTTTAGATTATTAGGTGATGACCGTAAACTTCCTTATGGTACTTCTATGTTAGAAAAAGCCAGAAGAATTTGGAAACAACTTATTCTTTCTGAAGATGCGATGTTAATATATAGAACATCAAGAGCACCTGAAAGAAGAGTGTTTAAAGTCTTCGTAGGTAATATGGATGACAAAGATGTTGAACCGTATGTACAACGTGTTGCCAATAAATTCAAACGTGACCAAGTTGCTGACCCTCAAACGGGTAATGTAGATTTACGTATGAATCAAATGGCGGTTGACCAGGATTACTTTATTCCTGTTAGAGACCCTAACGCACCTAATCCAATAGATACCCTACCTGGGGCTACTAATCTATCTGAAATTGCAGATATTGAGTATATCCAAAAGAAACTATTGACGGCACTTCGTGTTCCTAAGGCATTCTTAGGTTTTGAAGAGGTTACAGGTGAAGGAAAAAACTTAGCATTACAGGATATTCGTTTTGCTCGTACAATCAATAGAATTCAAAAATCTATGATTCAGGAGTTAAATAAAATTGCAGTTATCCATTTATATATTTTAGGATTTGAAGATGAGTTAGATAACTTTACATTAGGATTAACTAATCCATCGACACAAGCAGATTTACTTAAGATTGAGCAATGGACACAAAAAATTTCATTATATCGTGATGCGGTTAGTGACCCAGGAAATGGTATACAACCAGTATCTTCATCATGGGCTAAGAAACATATTCTTGGTTTCTCTGATGAGGAAATTAAATTAGATATTCAACAACAAAGAATTGAAAGAGCAGTTGCCGGTGAATTAGAAAAAACACAAGAAGTTATTCTAAGTACAGGTATATTCGATAACCTAGATAAGTTATATGGTCAGAAAGGACAAAAATCTGCTGAAGGTGAAGAATCTGGTGAGGATATGGGTACTGATGATTTTGGTGGTGGTTCTGACTTCGGTTCTGATTTAGGTACTGATTTAGGTACTGATTTAGGTACTGATTTAGGCCCTGATACAGGTTCTGAAATCGGTGGTGGAGGTGAAACTGAGGTAACACCTGAAGGACTGGTTAAGAATAAAGACCTTGACTTAATTTTGGAAGATTCCACTTTATTTGGTCAAAATGAGACTATAGATTTATCTAAAGGACGTAAGTCTTTAGGTGAAATAGGAGAAAAGTTGAATGAGTTACTTAAATAAGGATATTTATAAATAAAATAGTTATGAATAAATTAGGTCAAATAAAATCAAAAATAGAAAAAGGGTTAGTTTCTTTATACGGTAAACCATCGTTTAAACCGGCAATGAAGAAATTTAAAGAAACCGTTTTATCCAATAAAACAATGGCAGAGGCATTTTATATCTACGACGAGTTAAACTCAAAAAAAGGTATGAATCCTGAAATTGTATCTGATTATCTTTCTGAATCATTTGAGAAGTTAAACTCTATTATTGAGAAAAATCAAAGAGATATTCAAACGTTATCTGATTGGGCTGATGAACTTATTGGTAAAAAAGTTGAGAACGATTATTCTGATATCGATTATGTTTTATATGAGAAATCTTTTAAAAATTTAGAAAAAGTTTTAGAATCTAAAAATAGAATTAAAAAGAATATCATTACTGAAAATGTTGAGCAGACAATCACAGAGTCTATTAACTTACCACTTTCAACAATGTTAAAAATTGCCTCAAACACATTCAATCAAGAATATGGTAACATTGAGGAGTCTGAAAAAGAAGAATTAAAAAGTTTATTGTCTATGAGTACATTAGAAATACAATCCGAAATGTTAACATTACGTGAGTCAGTTGTTTCTAAATTACAAGGAACTCTTAACGAGAACGAAGATAAAGAACTTATAGAAAGTCTAACTAAGACTATCCAAAAAATTAATGAGAGTGAAAACGATTTAGTTAACCTCTACAAACTACGACAATTAAATTCAGGGTTATAAAAAAAAGGGTTTAGTTTTCTAAACCCTTTTTCATTTCAAGATATATTGCTTTTTGTTTTTGCTTCCTTCTTTTTACTGAAGGTTTTTGAAACTCTTGTCCTTCACGGAGCATTATAGTTTGTTTGGTTTTATTAACTTTGAACTTATATTGCTTCAAAGCTTTTTCGATGCTCTCCCCTTTTTTGATTTCTACTATTAACATATATCTGTATTATAATAAATACATTTTATTTCGTCAATTTTGACTTACCATAGTTTATTAACTATAATTTAAACAAATAAACTATAAGAGTCATTATGAAAATATATGAAAAAAGGTAAAACTTCGAAGTTAGAAATCTTCGATAATGCAAAGTGTAGTTACGGAACCGTTGACGCACAAAATTTTAAATCACTATACATTTCTATACAATCGTGGGTACAACCCACAATAGAAAACGGTCATTGGGATAGAATAACGGGTAATGTTAATCGACAAATAAAACATAATTTAATAGAGTGTGTAGACCCATTCATGTTTGAGAGTCATAATATCGTGGATTTAGATTTACGTAGTAGTGGGGTTCAAATGGGTAAAAAGAGTTTTATGAATTTAGAAATAACTTTATTTATGAAATCTGAAATCGATTTTAAATCTATAATATTAAGAGATAGAGTTAAACAAATTTGTAAATCAATATACCAAGATGAGTTAATGGGTTCCAAGTATTTTACCATGACAAAGTCAAAAACAAAAAAAGTTTAGTATTTATAGTTAAATTACTTTAATGAGAATCAAAATTACTGAAAATCAATTGAAGAGATTAAATAAGGTTATTAATGAGGCGAACACCCCCATTGATAACCTTAATAATCTTATTAACGCTAAAGACATTACTATTACAACAGGTTTGGTTGTGGTAACATTTGATTCTATTATGGTTGAGGGTGATATTAAAGATGGGAATATGACCGTTAAGTGTTTGATTGATAAAATCAAATATGACGGTAAAGATGTTACCGATTTCGCATTAGCATGGACCTTAAGAAATGAATGGACGAGTGATGACTTACCCTTAGGTACTATAATATGTACGGATTTAGCTGAGATAATGAATAAAGAATTTTTATCACTTATTGGTGTAGAGATTAGCGAATATGATGTCATAATAGAATAAACCTCAATATAAAGTATTTATAATAAAGAATTTTACAATGAAAATATTAGGACCAAACGATACGGGTAAAGGAATATTGATTGAGTGGGACGCAGGTTTTGTGAATCCAAATGATAGTAGAAATGCTGACGTTATAAAAGAATCGTATGGACAGTTAGACCACTCTAAACCATTTGAGTTTTATGCTGTATTACAAAAGTTTGATACACCTAATAGAAATGGTAGGGTTTATCCTGAAAAGATTTTACGTAGAGAAGCCGAAAGATATCAAGGAGCAATTAAAAAAGGTCTATCGATTTCCGAATTAAATCACCCTGAATCATCATTAATTGATTTGGACCGTGTATCTCACCTTATCACGGATATGTGGTGGGAAGGTAGTACTTTAATGGGTAAGTTAAAATTATTAACATCTCCAGGGTTTCATAGTAGTGGTGTTGTTTCGTGTCCTGGTGACCAAGCAGCTAACTTAATGAGACAAGGTGTCACTATGGGTGTTTCATCACGTGGTGTGGGTTCTTTAGCTCGTAAGGGTGAAAGAAACGAAGTACAGGAAGATTTTGAATTGATTTGTTTTGACTTAGTATCGTCACCATCAACACCAGGGGCGTATCTATTCTTAGATAAAGGTGATAAGATGAAGTATGAAGAAAGCTTAGACGAAGAGAAAAAACCAATTTCTGAACCAAAATTTAATGGTGCTATGGGTGCGTCTATTGACTTAATGAGAAGATTATCCGATTATTTAGGAAATTAAAAACATTAAAAACATGGAAGAAAAGTATTTTGTAGCAAAAATTCAGTATGATTTACCAGATGATAACTCGGGTAAAATCAAAAAAATCAGAGAAGAAAAATTAGTTAAAGGTTTTAACGTAACAGATGTTGAAGCTAAAGTTACTAAAAAGTTTGAGGGTTTTCCAAACGAATGGAGAATTACGGCATGTGCGGAAAGTAAGATTGACGAGGTTTTCGAATAGAAAAATCATACTAACAATAATTTAAATCGGGGTGAAAACTCCGATTTTTTTTTGCTCATTATATAATAAAGTGAATTTTTTTTAATCCAGTGATATTTATTAGAAAACTATAAATAAACAATTGCAAATATTTGCGCAAAAAAAACAAAATGGCAAACGAAAAAAAATCATTAGTTGAAGAGGCATTACTCCAAATGAAAAACTTGGAAAACGCCGTAACGGAAAACGCAAAAGGAATACTTGCTTCTACGATGAGGCAAGAAATCAGTGAATTAGTAAAAGAATCTCTATCTGAGGACGAGGTTGAAATGGTCGCAATGGAAGAAGGTTCAAACGACGAAGAAGAGTCAGAAATGACTGAACAGGAAATGGAACTTGACATTGAAGACCTAGAGGATGAAGTAGAAGACATGGTAGACATGGACGATATGGAATCTGATGAAGAATCAGAAATGGAAGATGAAGAAGAAGGTGACGAAGTTGATATGGAAGACATGTTAATGATGGACTTACCTGGAGATGAATTTGAAGTGGACGATGAAGAAGAAGTTCTATTACCACTTGATTTAACAGGTGCATCTGACGAGGAAATCTTAAAGGTTTTCAAAGCAATGGGTGAAGAAGATGGAATCATCGTAAAACAAGACGGTGACGACATTACACTTACTGACCAAGATGCTGATGTTGAATACAAGATTCAAATGGAGTCTGAAGAAGAGACTGACGAAATCGTTTACGAAATCGAAGTTGAAGATGAAGATGAAATGGAAGAAGGTATGGAAGAGGAAATGGCTGAAGGTAAGTACGGTATGAACAAAGGTGATAAGTTTCACAGAAAAGATGTGAAAGGTCACGAAGTTGAAGACGGTACGTACGGTGCATTTGAAGAAGAAATGAAAGAAGACGATGGAAATTATTTTGGTGATGCAGCTGAAGATGACTACTCACAAATTGAGAAGTTAAAGAAAGATGCACACTACGATGCTAAACGTCACCATGAAGGTGAGGCAACAGAATCATCTGTTCGTTCACACGTTAATGGTAGAGCTACTAATTTAAAACCGGAAGGTTTCCCTAAATCTTTAAAGCGTGAATCTTACGAAAAAGAGATTACACAATTAAGAGAGAAGAATGAAGAGTACCGTAAGGCACTTAACATCTTTAAGGAAAAATTAAATGAAGTTGCAGTATTCAATTCTAACTTAGCTTATGCTACACGTTTATTCACAGAGAACACTACCACTAAGCAAGAGAAAATCAACATCCTTAGAAGATTCGATTCAGTTGAAACGTTGAAAGAATCTAAAGGTTTGTATAAGAATTTAAAAGAAGAGTTTGACACTAAGGAGGCTACTACTATCGCAGAATCTGTTTCTACGAAAGTATCTAAGTCACCTATGAAAGGTTCTTCAAATCTTATCGAATCTAAGACATATGAGAATCCACAATTCATGAGAATGAAGGATTTGATGTCAAAAATTATCAAATAAAAATAAATTAACAATTAAAAAAATTTAAAAATGGGAGCATTATTAGAATCAGGTCTAGTTGGTAACGTAGGGTTAAAACACCTTAAAGTTATCAAAGAAGACACAATAAACAAATGGGACAAACTTGGTTTCTTAGATGGCTTAAAAGGTCACATGAGAGAAAACGTAGCACAGCTATATGAAAACCAAGCATCTCACTTAATTAATGAAGCATCGTCTTCAGACGGCTCAGGTTCATTCGAAACTGTAGTCTTTCCAATAGTTAGAAGAGTATTTTCTAAATTATTGGCTAACGATATCGTATCTGTACAAGCAATGAACTTACCAATCGGTAAATTGTTCTATTTTGTACCTAAAATTCAAGGTTACCAAGGAAATGGTGACGTACATTACGCACCTTATGGAGCACCTGGTGCTGAAGGACAAGCGGTAGGAGCGGGTTACCCTGCTGGTCAGAAAAATTTATATGACCAATTCTATGAAGGTTCTGTACCTAATTCAGACCCTGCAGGTTTATTCGATTATTCGAAAGGAGCATTTTCAGCGATTTCTGTAACTTGTGTTAATCAAGAATGGACTGGTAGTCAATTGTACGCGGCACCTGCTACTTCTTATACAGGTAACGTAAGAACTGTACTTATAGCTATGTCAGGTTTCTCATCAGCTGGTGCTGGTAAGTTAATCGGTCCTGATGGACAAGAGATGGATACTGAGGATTTCTTAGCATCATTAGAGGTATCAGGACCTTATGGTGTGGCTGGTGCAACTATATTCTTTAACTTTAACTTAGTAACTCAGAAATACGGTAAAGGTATTGTTGAGTACGGTTCTGAAACACAAACTACTTTCTATAGTGGTACTAACAAAGGACCAGGTGGTAAATTCTACGATACATGTGACGCTAACGGCGTTGTTTATATTTCTGTTGACACATCAACACCAGCGGCTATTGGTACATCATCATTAGATGGTTATACTGGTACAACATTTGCTGCGGCACCTGTGTTCACTGCGTCTTACAGAGTTTATCAAAGTTTAGAATTTGAAGACCAAATTGGTGAAGTTTCTTTCGACCTTGAGTCAGTTACAGTTTCTGTAACAGAAAGAAAATTAAGAGCACAATGGTCTCCAGAATTGGCACAAGACGTGTCTGCATTCCATAACATCGATGCTGAAGCTGAATTAACAGCTTTATTATCTGAACAAGTTGCGGCTGAAATCGATAGAGAAATCTTAAGAGATTTGAGAAAAGGTGCGGCATGGTCATTAAGATGGGATTACAACGGTTGGAAAAGAGTTTCTAACGGTTCAGTAAACTACAACCAGAAAGATTGGAATCAGACTTTGATTACTGCGGTAAATCAATTATCTGCTCAAATCCACAAATCTACTTTAAGAGGTGGAGCTAACTGGATTGTATGTTCTTCTGAAATCTCAGCTATCTTTGACGATTTAGAGTACTTCCACGTTTCAAACGCTGCTCCTGACCAGGACCAGTATAACATGGGTATTGAAAGAGTAGGAACGTTATCAGGTAGATATCAAGTATATCGTGACCCTTACTTCCCACCAAATCAATTATTGATTGGACATAAAGGTTCTTCTTTATTGGACACAGGTTACGTTTACGCACCTTATGTACCATTACAGTTGACTCCTACAATGTACAACCCGTTCAACTTTACTCCGATAAAGGGTATTATGACGAGATACGCTAAGAAAATGGTTAATAACCGTTTCTATGGTGTTATCATGGTTGATGGTGTTAGAACGTTTGACATTAACTCTTTAAGATAATATATCTTAAAATTACTAATAGAAAGGGGACCATATGGTCCCCTTTTTTTATTTAGTATAGTATCGTTTACAAAATGGAGAATCTTCTCCGAAATATAAACATCTTAATATTTCATTTTCAACTCTAAGTGGTTGAAATTTATCATTGTCAGATGGCATATGTCCTTTAGTCATTGCCGCTCTCATTAACATTTCGTTATTAACAATTTTAGAACTTATTTTATTCCTATCCATTATTGGTTTTTTAGCAAAAAAAAGGAGGTCAACGACCTCCAATTTTAAATTTTATTAATATTAATTAGCTTTGTGAATTTCAGGTTCACCTACAGGTTTGTTTTCTTCAGGTGATTTAGGAGATGTGATTATTCTAATTGCTTTAGAAATAGTCTCAGCTTCTTCCATTCCGAATGCGTTCCTTGTATGTGCAGCTCTAGCGGCTTGAACTAGGATATATAATCCTTGGTCAGGAGTCATTTGATTAATGAACGAATCTAAATCCTCATTATTATTATAATTTATTGTGTTAAAAAGTTGACCAATTGGTTTAGGACCCTCAGTGTTTGGAGTTTCTTGGTTTACTGTTTCTTCCACAGGTGTTTCAGTTTTTACTTCAGCTTTCTTTGTTGTTTTAGCCGCTGTCTTTTTTGGTGTTGCCATATTATCTAATTTCTTTTTAGTTTATCTTTTAGTTGATATTTATAATATATATAGTAAAAACTATAATATAGTCAAGAATGAGTGAATATATTTTATCAGAAGATTTAGCAGTTTGGTTCGGCAAAAAGAAAAAACCAAAGGGTAGTAAACAACCTAAGGGTCCGTGGGTAAATATTTGTCGTACAAATAAAGACGGTAGTCATCCTCCGTGTGGTCGTCCTGACTCTGGTAAGGGTGGATACCCAAAATGTCGTGCATCAGGCGTTGCAGGTAAGATGAGTGATTCTGAAAAGAAGTCTGCATGTTCACAAAAAAGAAAAGTGGAGAAAAAAGACAAACAAACGGGAAAAGGTCAAAAACCTAATATGGTATCATATAAGAAAAACGAATCAATTAATGAATCCACCTACACGTTATTGGAATCTATTGTTAACGATAAGGTTCTTTGTGATAGTTGTGGTTGGAGTTGGAAAATAAAAGATGGGGGAGATGACTTATACACCTGCCATAAGTGTGGTGAAGATAATACCCCTAATATTGTTGAGGACGAAGAAAAACAAGTAAATCCATCAAGTAAGGTTATAAAAAGTATTTGTGATTCCAAAAAATTCTGTAATGCTCAAGGACCTATCACTTTTGGACAATTAAAAAGTATTGTCAACGTAGCCAAGAATAAGAGATTAGCTAAACATATTGGTGAAGGTAGTTTTAAAGCGTTCATAAGATTAACCCCTTGGTTTATACCTCAAATTGCCGTTGCGGGAATGTTTAGTTCTGCTATGAGAGCGGTTAATAAAATTTTAGCACCAACATTAAAGGAAACTCCGTCATATAAATCTTGGTGGTCAAAAGCAATTATGAAAGTTTTTAGCTTTGCAGAGGGAGATATTAATCCATCAGACCCATTCAGTAAGATATTTTTTATTAGTGACGGTTTAATGAATTTAATGAATGATGAAAATAAGTTAAAATTTGCATATCACATTTCAAATATTGCATCTGTAAAACCTGATGACGCACCGGTACCTGAATTTTTTGTTGAAAATGAATTAAGAGAATGGGTAAACAAAAGATTTTTATTGGACCCACCATTGGCACCTAAGGAATTGGAGTCTTTTAATGATGTAAACACATCTTTTAATGATTCTGAGGAGGAAGATAACTTAACGGAAAATATTCAAAACGTTTTAAATTCATTTATTAACACAAAAGAAAATATCACAGATGGAATGAAATACCATATTGATAATAATATCCCAATTAGTGAAAATGTTTTTAGACCAGGTAGTGAAAAGTATTTTAACGTAATTAATGAAGCAAGAACCTTGAAACAAAAGGGTGTTTACCTTAATGAATACGATAGTGAATTATTAGAGTCTGATTTAGGTAAGTTTTTTAATTATAAAGGTGAAAGATTACCTTTAGATTACCCAATGGTTAATGAACAAGGGGCCGATACTTCATGGTCAGATAATAAGGATATTATTACTTTAGAGGAAATTTTGAATTTAATTGATAACGTTCCCGTGATTAACTTTCCAACAAAAAAACTAGCAACAATTGTTTTAAATTGGGATAATAATCCTGAAGAAATTGAACGAATATCACAAGTAGAAGTGTCATATCAATACCCCATTTTAATTATGGTAGATGAGAATAATAAAATTAAATGGATACTTGATGGTAATCATAGAGCACAAAACGCATTAAGGTCTAACTCAAAAACAATTCCAGCTAAACTCATCAAACCTTCTAATTTAAATGATAAAGCTAAAAAAATATTTAATGTTAATGAAGCCGAGTATAAAGGTAAAAATGTTGATTTAGGAAAACCTAAAACGGGGGGTTCTAAAAAATGGTACGTTTATGTTAAAAATCCAACAACGGGTAAGGTTATTAAGGTGTCTTATGGTTCACCCGTTATGTCGGCAAAATGGAATGACCCTGGTGCCCGAGCATCATTCGCAGCAAGACATCAGTGTGAGAAGAAAAAAGATAGAACTAAAGCTGGATATTGGGCGTGTAGGGCTCATAAAGATTTTGGTAATAATGTTCCTGGTAGATATTGGTAATGGTATATAGTCAAGAAAACATAACAAATAATAAATTTAGGAGAGTATTCACTGAAAATGTGGATAATCACGAATTGGTTTGGCACCGTGATTATGAAAATCGTGAGGTTTTTGTTGAATCAAGTGACGGTTGGATGTTACAGATGGATAATGAACTACCTCAGGTCTTGCAAGAGGGACAAAAATATATCATACCTAAAGAGACATACCATAGAGTTATTAAGGGGACTGGTGACCTTATTTTGACTATTGAGGAGTCTCATAAGGTTAGAATACCAAAAGCCGTAAAAAAACAAGTCAAAAAGGGGTTAATGTACAGTCGTAAATCCTTTTCTCACTATCTAATGAATGAGACGATTTCATTAGATGAAATTAAAGAATTAAAAACTTACTTTGATAGTAAATCTAAGAGTATATCTCTTAATGAAAATTATAAAGGTAATCCTAGTAAAGACCCTGAGTATATTGATTGGTTATTACATGGTGGAAACCATGGATACCAATGGGTGATTAACGTATTAACTTAATCCTTTAGGTGTCTCGATTGGTTTTGGATAAACCACATATCCAAAACTATATGATTCAGGCATAGTATCATAAAAATAGTCTTGAGCTCTTTCAACAGAAGTCGCGGTGACTTCCATTATTACTTTACCTTCTTTTGAAAGTACATATGTCGGATTGGTTACTTGCATCATTGGTGAATTTATTAAAGGGCTAATATATATAGAATTATTTACCTGAACAATATTTACCTGAACATTTTTTTATTCCGTCTAAACCTTTGATTTTTCCTTTACAGACTTGTACTGCATGACCATTGGCGTATGCTGATGGGTATACGTCGTATTTAGATTTTGCAGAGTTAATACCCCGTGAACATAAAGTGGTGTCTTTCTTTTTTTCCTGAATTACTCTACGAATGACTTGTTCTAATTGTTCTTCTGTTAGTTTTATTACGCTCATTTTTTATTAACTATTTGGAATTGTAGTTCTCTTTTATATGTGTTAATCTCTCTATCTGTAACAACTTTCATATCCACAAAATATTCATTTGGAATTTTATCCGTCGTGTCAAACACAAAGTAATAACCATCTGAAGTCTTATTAACTTGTGTCCAATCCTGTACTTGTACTTCTGTAGTACCCTCTTTAACGTAAATTCTATAATATGATTCAACATGTGAAAGCACTTCTTTTGAAGTGTAAGCCTTTTTAATAGTTAAATTAACTTTCCTGATATCTGTATTTAAAATTTTCTCATCCTGTTTAATACCACTAAAATCAAACCCATAAATTTTTGGTTCTTCTGTCCTGGTACTTAAAGTGAAATAATCTTGGGCTTTAAGTAAAACAAATTCGTTTTCGATTGGTGAAATGGAATCTCCTTCATACACCAATTCTTTCCAATTATCATAATACATACACGGAACCGTAGTGGCACCTGTAATTGGTGGTACTGAAATTTCGTAAACACCTTTATCTCTTGTACATGCAGTTAGTGTGGTAATAACATTATCCGCACTATCAATAATGTCTACCACAGGGTTTTCATCTAAAGTTATTGGATTCCCATTGATATATGCGTAAAGATACAATTTGTTTGTTTTCCCCTGATAGAACGTATAACGGTCATCTTGTATTAAATCATTATATGTTGTTTCTAGGTAAGGCTCATAAAATGTTTGAGTATGACGTGAAAAGAATCCAACCGAATAGTTCTCAGTCATTCCTGTTATGTTTTCTACTTGAGGTACAAAGGCAATCCCCCAACCCGCTTCATTAACTGTTCCACCTGTTAAAATACTATTAATTTCATTTGACATGTCAAATTCAATATCTTCATCACCAAATTCAAAATGTTGAGTTGATACAATGGTTAAACCGGAATAATTTAATCCAGAAATTACGTTTGAATTTGTATTGTCGTATATGCCAGGTAATGACCAATTTTTAATTGTTGACCGTTGGTACCAGTTTGATGGTCTATCAGAAAACGATTTATCGGATTCGATTTGAGTTTGATAACTTGAGGCTGTTGATGAATTCATACTATTACTCCCGTAATAATCGTATCCCACACCTTCATCCCACGATTGTTGGTCACCAGTAGTACCAGAAACTTTAGGAATACGGAATAATACCAAATCAAAAGAAGTTGCTCTTCTTCTACCGTTTGACCAAGTGGTATTTAATAGTTCTTCGTCAAATGACGATGTATTAGTCATCTTAAGAACGTGAGTCATATTACTACTACAACCCGTAGCAATAGTACCATTAGATATTTTAGATTCTAACTTATCTAAGTTTAAATCAAATATAAATCGACTATAACCCTTTGGACTGATAAGGTTATCCACCCTACCAAAAAACAATTCAACGACAGGATTTCTACCTGTATTGGTGTATGAATTATAAATTAAGGTATCGTTCCTTTTAAAGTAAGACTTATAAATAGACATTATTCGTTTTTACTATAAATACTTAGTTAATGCGAATATTCTTATTTAAAATTTTATTACCAGCTTCTAATAATTCTTTTAATAAATCGTCAACCCTTGTCCCATCAGATGAAACTGAAACAGGAGGTAGACCCGGATAGGGGTGGACGTGAGTTGCAAGATATCTAACAATCAACTCGACCAATGTTATTAACTCTTCACCTCTAACCATAGAAGATGTCTTAGGTTGTATATCACTCGATAATCTTGTTTGGTCAATACCGTATATGGTATTCTCTAAATTAACTTTAGCCTTTGCCGGATTACTACTATCGTGAGATAAGAAATACAGTTGTTGGGCACCCATAATATTAACACTTAGTGGTTGATTAGTATAAGTTTTAGGGGTGTAATACTCCATTTTAGGTTTTGTGGGAACCGAAGTTTTACCGGTTTTATCATATATTAAACCATTACCTAAAATCGTTGGATTAAAGTCTGATACCTTAACCCCACTAAATAATTTAACTAACGTTTCGTATGTGTTAATATTAGTATTACCGGTAAAATTAGTTACCTGTTCTAAATTTTCAATATTGGCTCTATAATAAAATGGAAATTGGTTAACTATTCGTGAACCATCTTCAAACACTCCCTTCTTAACTGACTTTAAAAAATTATTTATAATCTTTGTAACTTCAGGTAACGTTTTTGAGGTAAACTGTTGGATTTTCTGAATACTTTTAAACTGCTCTAAATTAGAACGTGCAGTAACAAATGATGCCATCGTACTACCCGATGCGTCAGGTTTTATATTGTATAGTATAACTTGGCCGGTAAACGCACTAAATTGATTTTCAGGATTAAAGATTTCATATTCAATTAATTTTGTAATATTCTTATCTTCTTGAATTAACCGAATTTGTTGTTGGACGGGTCCATATTGTTCGACAGTTTGATAATTACTTAATTGTAAAAAGGCTCTATTTGTATTTGCTGATGGGATTTCTAATTTCTCATATTTAGTGTGTTTTCCTGAACGAATTAAAACTGTTTCATCTTCGTCTTTTAAAACGATATCTGTATTATTCCTACCTAATATGGCAACATCTTCAGGTTTAGGAAAAACACCTTCACTTTTTGTGTTGAAATACTCACCATTTTTATTTAGTAGTGCAGGGTAAGGAATATTTTGAATACCCGAATCTAAAAATGATTTGGCTGAATTTATATTTTCTTTTTTTGTTGTGGTAGGGCTAGAGAATGGACCCTGTACATAATACTGAGCTTTTAATGTTTTAAATTCAGGGTTAGAATAAAATATATTAACTAACTCATCTACTTTAGGGACGTTATAAACAAAATACGGTAGTAAGGGTAAAAACACAAACGGGTCTTTTTTAGACCATTTATCGGTTTCTTCATTAAATTTATATACGGACGCAATTCTATCTGCAATATTTTGGTCTTCAGGGTATGCCCGAATACGACCAAGTAAATATGGGTCTTGGTTATTTACACAACGTCCAGGATAAATAATTTGGCTACTTCTCATCTATTATTATTTATTACCTCTATCTTTATATTCTGTTAATATATCAGTATATATTTTTTCAACCGAATCTAAATGATATGTTAGTTTAACTATCATATTTTTAGTGGTTTCATAATCCTCACTTAATTCTTCTAACGCAAATTTTAACTCACCATTACTTTTAGTTTTATAGTCAGTGATTATTGTTTTTAGTCTTTCTTCTTTTAGTGCCATATTAATACGATTTTCCTACTGCTTTAGCCGGTACTGTAAAACCAGCTGGAGTCATTGCTAATGGTGGAATAAAAATTTCAGTTTTACCATTTTCCTGCATTTCTTGTAACATAGCGGTAAATGAGACTTTTTGAGCCTCAACCATTCTATTCGGTGAACCATCTGGTAAATCACCTGTCGGTAATCCGGCTTTTTCCATCCCTTCAATTGCATTTGCTAACATACTTGATGGTGTCATACCCGGTAACTGTCCGGATAATGCCAATGCGACCTGTGGTAACCCAAGAGACTGAGCAGCTAATTTAAGCGCATCTAATAGTTCATCTAACACTCCTTTACACCTTCTCCAATCCTGTATAAATTCTGTTAAAATAATGGCTCCACGTATAAGACCAATTATCATTTTTACTCTAGCATCTTTAACTTCTAATTGTATCTCTTTTAATAGTTGTTTAACTAATTTGTCGATATTTTTTTTAATCTCTTTAAATAATTCCTCAACAAAGATTGCCCCAATCTTAGAAATTAATTCAATAATAAACGTTTTAAAGTTAGCTAAAAAGTCTGCTAAACTTTCAATGGCGTCAACGATAGTATTTTGTAACATTTTTGCTACCGTAAAAAATCCTAATAAATTCTTTGGACTTAATAATGTTCTAACAATCGCGAGTGGGATTACTTTTAAGAAATCATATTTAACCTTACCCTTTATGTCTAATGTGGGTAACAATAATTTCCAAGCTTCTTCATCTGCTAAATCGTCCAGTAAGGAAACCAAACCAGCTAACTTATCTGAATCTGTAGGTAGGTCCTGAATATCTAATAAACCTTCTTGAATACCCACCTTATTTATCGGTAATTTCACATTATCACAATCTGTAAATTCGGTAACTCCATTTATAATGTTATTCACTAAGTTTTCTATATCTCGTAAATCGGTATTAGTGAATTCAAAAAATGTTTCATCAATATTATCAATTACCGATAATTTAGCAATACCTGAAACGTCAATTTCTTTTTGATTGTCAAAACACAATCCTAAGGCTCTTTGTAATATTTTCATAAATTTAGATTGTTCCTGAGCTTGGTCACTGGTAATACTGATATCGGAAAATGCCCCCATTAATAAACTTATTATATGGGCTATTAATTCATCTACATCAACCATCTGTATACTCATGTAATAATCGTAAAGAAACTGTGTTACGGACTTAACTTGAGATATACCCGACTTTGGGGTCACTTTATAAAAATTACCAAAATTTCCTTGGTCGTCTTGGTCTACATATTCTATATCAAATATTTGGTTACGGGAAGCACCAATATAGTCTGCACTATAATTAGTATTAAATGACGTACCTAAATTTTGTAACCTATCCCATAACTGTCTATTCATCGCGTAGGGTTGATTACCATTTGTAGTCGTAGATTTTTCGTAAATGAATTTACCCGCACCGTCTGGGTTTTCTTTTAACATTTTAAAAAGGTCTAATGACTCTACACGGATATAAATTGGCGATACTGTAAATTCTTGCTCTTCAGAACAACCAAGCGTTTTAACGACTTCTTTAATAAAAATTTCAGTCATTCTGCTTCGAGTATTCAGAATAGTTTTATTATAGATGTCAACTAACGTATCTATAGTTTTACCTTTAACTATTCTACCAAGTGTATTACCCGACGATACGGTTTCATCCGTTGTTTTATCACGGGTGATACTAAAAAGTTTTACTAATTCATCAAGTTGGTTAGTTGCCTTATCTTGTAATTGTTTTTTCTTTGCCGCAATTTTTGCGTCCGCAGTTTCACCCCACTCATTTAGGTTTGAGAATTTTTTACCTTGGTCACCATCGAAATTACTTTGAGCATTTGCCTTAGCCAGCTTGGCAGATTTCTTTTTAGCGTCTACGGTTTTTTGATACGAATCTGCCCTACTATTAACTTTCTTATAACCATTAATTAAATTATCGTCTAATGACATCTTAAGTTTCTTTAATCTAATTTATACCCTTCTATGGTTTCACTACTTTCACTATCCCTTTGAATTAGTGCTGATAGTACATCGTCATCCATTTCTGCTAAGTTAAATGAATCGTCATTACCGATTTGTGATTTTTCCCATATAGAAGACTGAAGCTTTGATAGAGATAATTTCTTTTCAATAGTATCGTTAATAATTTTTTGTTGTTCTTTAACTATGGGACCAATTAATTGCATGTCTTTTGGTTCCTTTAACATTGCTAACATTTTGTTTTGTATTCTTACTGCAGTCGCTCTTTGTTCTACAAGCTCGTTATAGATTTCTTGCATAAGACTCAGAACGGAGTCTTTAGATAAAACAATTTCTTTTTTTTTAGGTCTTCCCATAGTATCTATAAATATCTTAAGAGATATTTTATATGTTATTAATTCTCTTAACTAAGTTATAATAAAGAGTTCGATACTTTTTCATTGATGTTCTAATTTCTTTAGTTGACAAATTAGTCATTTCTCTAAGTGATAATAAAATTATATTTTTATTAAATTTATTATTATCTGTACCTATAAAAATATTATCATAATTACTAAATAGGTCGATTAGTGCGTATCCTAATTTTACTTCATTAACGTTGAGATTGGTTGTTTTCATAAACAATTCCATTTCATTAATAAATTTTTTAATAATTTCTGAAGGCTCAACTACATCAAATTCTAAGTGATAAATTAAGTCTGGTCTATTCTCTAATGATGATGAGATATCTTCATAAGATATTTTTCTGTTTTGTAATTTTTGGTCTTTAATAATTTGACCCATAAGATAGTTCTTACATATTGTACCAAAATAAGAGTATGCCTTTTTACCTTTAGAGGGTCTAAACTTATCTACCTTTGTTATTAAAAACGAATGTGTATCTTGATGTATTTCAATAAACTCCATATCCTTACGATATAACTTATACCTACGAATAATAGACTCAATCATCTTATCTAAAGGTGCTTTGAGGAATTCGTTATATATTTGATTTTTCTCATTCCATGTGGAGGCAGTCAGGAACATCCTAACTGCAGTCTCTTCACGGACATCAAAATAGTTTGTGGTGGTTTTTGGTTTACGACCCCGTTTTTTCGGTATCGTTTCCGTATCACCAGTTGTTGTGGTACCTGTTATTTCTTGAAACATTAAACATCGGTTGGTTCATACTTTATGTTTCTATCGTCAACAAAGAAATGTTCCTTCTTGGCAGATTCCAACCAAAATCTAACCTCGTCATCTGTCATTCTTTGTTCACCATTTTTATAGTTCCAAAAAATAGAACCTTCTCTAAGGTTCGTATGTTTGTAACCTATACGAGGGATTGTCATCATATTTACCGAGTTATAGGTTAACCTCAATAAGAATTCATAAACGAATGTCAATTTCATTGATGGTTTGAAACCACCATATGATTGATATGTCGATTTTTTAATAACCATACCACTAGTTTGGAAATTTTGATACGACAATAGAACTTCATTTGTTAAAATACCGATAACGGTATTCATTGAAGCTGCAAATGTCGCCTCATTAGTAAATCCTGCAAATGCTCCTTTATCGTCAGTATCAATAACTAATGATAAAAATGAATCGAACTCAGGATATGCTTCAGCATAACGTTTAACATTTTTAAACCATATTGATGAATATTCATCGTCAAACTCTAAAAATGAAACCCATTCAGAATTCGCACTCTCAACACCTAAGTTCATCTGAGATGCAAAATCTGTTTTACCATAGTTTTTTACTAGGTTAACGGTTAATCCACTGTAATCGTAAGAGGTTAGAATAGATTCTAATGATTCTTCACCAGAATGAACGATAACAACTTCTTTTACTCCGACAGTTTGTTGTTTAATTGATAGAATTGCATTACTAAACAATTCTATAAAATTTTTGTGTTTTGAACTCTCGATTGGTAATATTACCGATACGTCTAAATTATTTTCCATCTTCTGATTCTTCAACTTTAAGTTTATCTAACTGAGTTTCAAATAACTCTAATCTTTTATTCATATATCCTTTAAAAAGTCCCGTAACATTATTATTAAATAACGATTCGTCTTTATACGTTTCTGCTGTTAATAGACATTCATCGTACAGTTGGTTTGAAATATTATCTTCTAACCAGTTCTGTACAAACTCAGCAATAATATCAACCATATTATTTAATTCATACGTCCAAATACCATTCTTTTCATTCATCCAATCAGGTTTCAAGTTTGGGACCTTACCAATTACAGGTGTTCTACTTGCCATAGACTCAATAGGGAACGTTCCGAACCCTGAGGTATCATCTACCCACACGGAAACAAACGAATCCTTTAGATACTCTGCAAATTCTTCTTGTGTTAAACCTCTCATATCTCTAAAAGTAATCCATCTATATTGAGGGTATCTTAAATAAAAACCTTTAATGATTTTCATAGTATCTCTTTGTTCACGTGTGTGAATTGAAATGATAGGTTTAGAGGGTTTTGGTTTTTTATTAAATTCACTTGGAATCAAAGGTTCAATAATATCAAAACTAATATTTTTCATATACGATTTGATTTGTTCTAATTGTTTCTCATTTGTAGTGATACACTTTAAGAACCCGTATTGTGACCATGTAGTTCCAGGCTGTAAGGTCTCGAAGATATGGTCATATGCTTGAGCCAAAACAATTTTACCACACGGCAAATCTTTCAATTGGTCCATCACATGTCCATATAATTCTGGAATCACAACGAAATCTTCAGGTGAAATTTGTAAATTTTTACCTTCAATAGAAACGTGTTCCATTTCCATATATTCTTCACCTAACCAGGCTCCAACACCTGTGTAATTATTTGATTCATGTAGAATCACTGGATTTAATCCGCCATCTTTAAGGGCTTTAGCCATTTGATAAATGTAACGGATAGCACCTTTTGCATTTCCTTTGGTATCTTGTACCAAAAAGAAAACTTTGGATTGTGAATCTTTTAAGATTCCAATCGATTTTTCAACTTTTTGAATTGTATTTTGGTCCATCAATTTAAACTTTTTATTATATTATACCTTAATAATGTATTAAATGCCACACGAAAGGGAATACTTGTCTTTTTTGCTTGGTATGAACCTAAGTTTTCATCAAACTCTTCTCTTTCTGTTATGACAACTTCAATCATCATTTTAATTATGTCAAACTTAATGACTGAAAATCTTTGGCCACTCTCCACTACAGTTACATTACCATCACCTTCTATTTTATCATTATCTTTTGTAATCTTTACATCGTCCAATTCAATAAAGCTTTCAAGCTCCTCTAAATCGAGATAATACATACTTCCTAATACATCAATCATTATTTTTTTAATTTAAGTGTTTCATATAAAGTTCTAAATTCTTCAATAGTTTCTATTTCATAATCAGAAACTGAATTTTCATTATACGTTGTTTTATACTTTACTACTATCTTACCTTCAGGTTTTGTATCCATAAGATTTGGATTTGAGGTGATAAGAATGTCGGTTTCATCCCATAAAGATTCTTCTGTAATTTTAGAAAAGAATTTAATTTTCTCAATTAAACATCCAAATTTAGATAGAAAAAATAATGTTGCGGGTTTTGATTTTTCAATTTCATCAGAAACAATCATCAAATCATTCTCACCTCTTAAATCTTTATAAATTTCATTTAAAGTATTAAAACTATTATTTTCAGTAGACGATGCGTGTCCGAATATGTTCATTGGAAAGTCAACATAAAAGAAATCAAATATCCCTTCTTTTTCTTTAAAGATAAAATGGTCAGTTAAAGTCATAGAGGTAATTGGAGTATTCAACCTGAATTCAAATTCTTCCTCATCTTCCCCTTTTATGTAATCATCAATCATGTATTTTTGGTAAACTTGTTCAGCCTTACCAAAAGTATCTCTTAATACTCCGTTTGTGTCTATAGAGATTTTCATTCGTATTTCTTTAATATTTTACTGATAATTGGGTTACGAATAATATCTTCCATTTTGAAGTTATAAGTACCAATTTCTTTTAATTCTGAAAATTTACTCATGGCATCATATAATCCTGAGTGAGTCTTATCTTTATATCTGTCTGTTTGTTCTATATCACCTGAGATGAAAAACTTAGAATTAAAACCGATTCTAGTTAAAAGTAATTTCATTTGATTTGGTGTTGAATTCTGAGCCTCTTCAAAAATTAAAATTGAATTATCAATATTCATACCTCTCATATATGCTAAAGCAAACACCTCAATAATATCAGCCTCTTTTAATTTTTCCCTAACCTCTTTACCTATAATTTTATTTAATAGGTAGTAAGATGGAAAAATGTAAGGGTCGAGTTTTTCTTCCAAGTTACCAGGTAACGAACCTAATTTTTCTTCCGCCTCAACGGCCGGTCTAACAATGATGAGTTTTTCGTATGAATTTGTTTCATCCATTAAAAGCTGTACCGCAGCACTCATTGCCACATATGATTTACCAACACCAGCAGGTCCTGTACAGATTGTTATTTCACTATTTGTTAGAATATCGTAATATTCTTTTTGACTATCTGATAAGAATTTTTTTCTTGGAGTTCTTCCAACTATACTTCTTATAAGTTCTTTTCGACTCATCTTCGAATTTGTCAATTCTATTTTTCTACCTTTTGTGGTCATTAAATGTTATTTAATTAATTTGATTACTTATTGTGTGAACCATCACAATATCCATTAGGGTCTTGTGTGTTTCCACATCCACATTGTGGTCGGTCTTGTTTTTTATAAATCATAATATTTTTTAATTTTTAATGAGATTTTTTTTATTAACTTGTTCGCTAATCCAAGTATAGGTTTTTCCCATACCTACTCTTAATCGTTGAGAAACTTCCCAACCTATTTTTTTCTTATAAAGTTTATTGTCAGAGTTTCTACCTCTAACTCCTACAGGACAAGAGAACCCGTATTTATCTACAAATTCCTGACCTCCAATATTCTTAATGTTAATCTTTTTACCTGATATATCAATAGACATCTGGGCCAGTTCATTAATGGTTACCATTTCTTCTGACCCAATATTAACGGGACCTAAAAAGTCTGATTCCATTAATTTTAATACTGCATCAACACATTCATCAACATAAAGGAATGAACGTGTCTGTTGACCATCTCCCCATACTTCAATTTCGTTTAGTCCTTCAGCAACTTTTCTACACATCGCAGCAGGTGCCTTTTCCTTTCCACCTGTCCATGTCCCCATAGGTCCAAAAATATTATGAAAACGAGCGATTCTTACGTCCAACCCATAGTTACGGTTAAATGCTAAAAATAGTCTTTCAGAGAATAGTTTTTCCCATCCGTACTCGGAGTCTGGATTTGCGGGATAGGCTGAAGATTCTTCACAGTTAGGGTTGTCTGGGTTTAGTTGATTATGTTCGGGATACATACATGCTGATGATGAATAGAAAACTTTACCAACTTTTTTATTGGTACATTCCTGTATCACGTTTAAATTAATTAACGCTGAGTTATGCATTACATTAGCATCATTATCACC